>OBUQ01000294.1_pt1 | contig 52967 bp, 39 predicted proteins | sample 1494951 | NCBI WGS metagenome assembly OBUQ01 (sample SAMEA2579938, study PRJEB22360) | human gut metagenome | biome: human gut; feature: human-associated habitat; material: faeces | place: Denmark | collected 2008/2010
TCGATGGTTGCGCCGCGGCGCGGCCGGGCCCCCGGCGGCGGCGGCCCGGCTAACCGTGCCGTGCTCGCACAGCCGGTCGGCTCCGTGAAGTGCCGCTTCAAGCTCACCGAGCAGGGCGAGGTCATCTTCGCACGCTACGGCAACCCGGCACTGGCCATCCGCCACGTCGAGTCCGTTGCGGCTGCAACGCTGCTGCAGTCCGCTCCGAGCGTGGAGAAGCGCAATACGGACATGACCGCCAAGTACGCCAACATGGCCAGCAAGCTCGACGAGGCCGCGCATAACCGCTTCCTCGACCTGCTGAACACCGACGGCTTCGCACCGTGGTTCTCCACCGTCACGCCGCTGACCGAAATCGGCCTGCTGCCGATTGGCTCCCGTCCGGCCAAACGTGGCCTTGGAGCCAAGTCCCTCGACGATCTGCGTACCATTCCGTGGATCTTCTCCTGGGCGCAGGCACGCATCAATCTGGCCGCATGGTACGGCCTGGGCACCGCGTGCGAGCAGTTCGGCGATTTGGACACCTTGCGTCAAGCGTATGAGGAATGGCCTCTGTTCTCCACGTTCATCGACAACATCGAAATGTCGCTGGCCAAGACTGACGAGCGCATCGCCAAGATGTACCTTGCTCTCGGAGACCGTGAGGACCTCAACAAGAAGGTCCTCGACGAGATGGAGCTCACCCGCAAGTGGGTGCTCGAGATCGTAGGCGACAAGTGGCCTCTGCAGCACCGCCACGTGCTCGGCCAGGCCATCCGCATCCGCTCGCCGTACGTGGATGCGCTGTCCGCCACCCAGGTGCTCGCTCTCGGCTCGCTACGCAAGCGCGTGGACAAGGAAGAGCTCACGCACGGACAGAAGGAGAACTACACCTACCTGATCCTGTGCACCGTGTCCGGTGTCGCAGCAGGCCTGCAGAACACGGGCTGATCTTCGGCTGACCGCCTGAATGATGCGAGCGGGGAGGTTCCGTGCCGATAAACGGCGCGGGCCTCCCCGCTCGCGTCGCGCGGCCCTAGCCTGGCCGGCGACAGCGCACAAAACAGGCACGCAGGCCGAGCGACAGACTCCCAATCATCCGACGTAACCCGGCGCCTGTCCGCGTTTACCCACGCCGCGACACCGACAGCCATCGTGGGCTTATACAACTGGTTCGGTCAGACTTATATTCTCGGCAGATTGAGCCTAGTCCACATTTCTCTATTTCTTCCTCGTCCTGCTTATAACCCCAATGACAACCCTTTTGGTTACGGCTTTCCTTCATGACAAACTGTCTTGGAAGAAGATTGTTCGCATCATAGCGCTGTCTTACTGTTTGACCATATTGGGTGTATTTCTGAACGAGTTGTGTTGTTGACGGAAGACGCCGCACTCGAAGGTTTTTGTTCAGCGCCTAACATGCAGCACTAGCATACTTATCCTCAATCCACTCATGATTCAGTAACAACTGCATGACTCCTGAAACACAGACACATAGCGAAGCCCTCGTTTGCAACTTCCACGAGAGAGAACCTTTGCTATTTTCACTAGAAAATCACACCCTAGAGTGCACCCCTACTCATTTTCCATTAGAATACTCTTAATATCTTAATCATTGTCGATTGAGATTAAATTTTCACATGGAGGAAATTATGAAATCCAGAAGAGTTTTTTTATTCTCCACAATTATCTCAGTTTGCCTATGCACAGTTATGGCCACTCCAGCCTTTGCTGTAAATTGGTGGCAGGTTGGATGGATTGTCGCCAATAACGTCATCGACCGGGTAGTCAATCTCGATGGGCAAAGTTCAAATGATCAATATTCCACCTATATGGTTTCACCTTCCATTGTTTTCAACAATGGCACCAATGGGGGCGAATTCTATATGCGCCCTCAAGTCTCCAGCCGTGTGACCAGTTTCGAAATGCACGCGCATAGAGCTAACCCCGTCGATTTTGGAGCCAATATAGTTCTAGCCTTGTCCACAACCTCAGGCAAAAGGGTTATCAATAAAACAGTAGGGACAAACCAGTATGTCTCATACACCAGATCAAGCAGCGATGGCACCGGAACATGGGACGCTCGTTTCACCGAAGATGACAGCGGGAAAAATTGGCAGTGTTATTACCGCCAATATTACGGCAATGGAAGAAGTCTTCCAACGATCATCGACGTCCCAAATACCAATCTAATCGACTACCTGGCTAACGATGGCACCACGTTCCGATACAACGCCAACCCAGATCAACCAAGAACAACAAAAGCCCCAACCCTTGACATCAAACAACTTAACAATCAATTTTATGACGAAAAAAGTGGTATATCAGTCGATTATCTTCGCGACTACAATACAGGAGATGATATTATTTTTGAAGATATCATAGATAAAATTCAATTCAATCCCAATGAAAACAATACATCACTCTTCTTTTTATTAGACAACGAATATATTGAATGGAAATTTAATGGAAATATCACCAACAAGTACAAGAAAGAAGACAGAATTAACCTTCATTTTAAAGTAATTACCGTGAAGCAATATAAAGGGATTACATTTGAGAGTATCGATTTCTTCAAAGATTCAAGCAACGGAATAAATAAACAAGGACCATACCCTTGCATCTCCGACTACCTAAAATAAGGAGAACAGTGCAGTACATATATCTCACAGCACTTGCCCTGCTAGGATTATGTATGCTTATTTTTCCAAGGCAACTCTGGAAAATAAGCAATTTCCTCTGGACTCAAAAAGGAGATCCGAGCAATCTATACACATCCTTAATGAGAATAAGCGGTGCCGCCTTTCTTGTTTTAGCTCTTATTCTTTTCATCTTCTGCAGACTGCAGTAACACCTACCTGATCCTGTGCACCGTGTCGGGTGTCGCAGCAGGCTTGCAGAACACCGGCTGATTTTAGCCAGTTTCTTTCAGGGTCCCCGTTCGCACTGCCGATCGGGGACCCTTTTTCATACCTATATCTGCCTTATATATGGCAGAATCGGAGCCTTGTCATGAGCCTTCTCGCTTATATATGGCAGGCCATCATGCGAAAAACCCACTTCGGGGGTACATTTTTCCGGTTTTTCACCTTTGGGACTGCCATACATAAGCGAAATATCACCGGACAGAACACGAAATCTGCCATACATAAGCGAGATATCGCTCTATTTCCCAGCGAACGGTCAGACCAAAACGTATGATGTTGGCTAGCCTGAACAATGAGGGGTGGATTCAATGGCAGACGAACTGTTTGTAGACCAAGACGAGGTCGAAGGCACGGCAAGCGGCGTTTGGAGCCGCATGCTGGCAGGTAATCGCAGGTTTGCGGAGGGCAAACCGGAACATCCGAATCGTGGCGCTGAAGCACGCGAGGCACTTGTGGACACACACGCACCGGAAGCGGCCATACTGAGCTGCTCCGACGCGCGAGTAAGCCCGGATATTATTTTCGATTCCGGTCTTGGCGACCTGTTCACGGTTCGCACGGCCGGTCAAATCATCGACGAAGCCGTGATTGCGTCCCTAGAATACGCGGTGACCGTACTCGGCGTACGTTTGCTGGTAGTGCTCGGCCATCAGAATTGCGGTGCGATCAAGCAAGTTTCCAAGGATTACGAAGCGTTACTGCACGAATTGACCGCCGATGCGGAAGATTCGCTGATGGCCGCCGACAGCATTTCCGACATCGACGAACGCATCTGCGATTCGGATTCGATCATGATGCGCACTGTCGGTTTCTCGATCTGGCAGGCACACGAGTCGGAATTGGAATCCAGCGAAGATTTCGAACGCGTGCACATCGCGCGCACCATCGAACTCTTGGTGGAACAATCCGAAGCGATCCAGCAGGCTCTGGCAGCTGACAAACTCATGATCGTCGGCGCAAGGTACCAGCTGGACTCCGGCAAAGTCGAGGTTCTCAGCTTCTGAAACGAAGTACAATTCGGAAAACGGAGATTTGCGAAACAGAAATCCGAAAAAGAACAATCCGAAGCTAAGCAATCTAAGAATAATTGAGAAAATCCAAAAAATCAGGAGATACAGACACTTTGACATACCACCTCGATAGAGTGGAACCATGTCTCTAGGTTTGAACATTCTCCTGATCTTCATCTTCCTGCTGCTCGGTTCCGTGTTCGCCGGCACCGAACTGGCGTTGGTCAGCCTGCGCGGATCGCAGATCGACCAAATGGAACAGGAGGATGCCCGCGGCAAGCGCGTCGCACAAATCGCACGCGACCCAAACACGTTTCTGTCTACTGTGCAGATTGGCGTGACATTGAGCGGTTTTCTTTCCGCATCGTTCGGCGAATCGTCGATTTCTCCATACATTGTGCCGATTGTTGAAAGTTGGGGCGTGCCAACGAGCGTGGCCGCTCCCCTAACCACCATTGTGCTGACGTTGATCATTTCGTACTGTTCGATCGTGATTTCGGAGTTGGTGCCGAAGCGTATCGCGATGCAGCGCAACGAGCAGATCGCGCGTGCCGTGGTGCCTGCGATTCACGTGTTTGCGAAGGTGTGCAAGCCGATTATTTGGCTGATTGGCAAGAATACGAACATTATTGTGCGCTTGCTTGGTTTTGACCCGAACGAAACCGACAGCGAAGTGTCCGACGAGGAGCTGCGCGTGCTCGTCAACACCAATACGAACTTAAGCAAGGACGAGCGTACGATTCTCGATGACGTGTTCGACGCGTCCGAAACGATTGTGGCGGAAGTGATGCGTCCACGCGCCGACGTGGTATTTCTGGATGGTGCCATGCCGATCGGGGATGCGGCCGCGTACGTGCGCGAAATGCCATACTCCCGTTATCCGGTGACCGGCAAGGATTTCGATGACGTGCTCGGCTTTGTGCACGTGCGCGATTTGCTCGACATTCGCGATCCCGAGGCGAAGACGGTCGCCGACGTGACGCGCGAAGGCATTTCGCTGCCGGGCACGTCGAAGCTGCTGCCAAGCCTTGAATTGCTGCGTAAGCGTGGCATTCATCTGGCGGTGGTCATCGACGAATATGGCGGTACCGACGGCATCGTCACGTTGGAGGATATGACGGAGGAGCTGGTCGGTGACATTCGCGACGAATACGATCTGCCGGAGGAAAAGGGCGGCGAGCGCACGGAGCGTACCGCGTTCGTCAATGGCGTCGCCACTATCGAAGGTGGTATGACGATTGAGGATTTCGCTGATTTGACCGGTATTGAGCTTGAGGATGGCCCGTATGAGACGGTTGCCGGCTATTTTCTGGCGCACACTGGCAAGATGGGCGAAGTCGGCGATACGTTGCCTTCCGACGACGGTTACGACATGACTGTCACGCAAGTGGACGGCCGCCGTATCGAAACGTTGGAAATCCGCAAGCATACTGTTGACGTCGATGCTGCGAAAGCTACGAAATAATCAAAAATAAAACGAAAATAAAATGAAAATAAAACAGACTTGCGATTATGTAAATGCTGATTTTTTACACAATCAACATCAGTAATCGCAAGTCTGCTCTGTTATTAAATCCGCTGAGTTATTGCAGATTCAGCCGCGCAGCATGGGATGGCATTCGTCGTTCCACCATGCAAGCTGCGCGATATTGGCGCGGATATGCTCGCAGGACGCATGGAATTTGGCCTGTTCGCTTTCGGTGAGTGTGGGACTGAGGACTTCTTCAACGCCGTTCGCTCCGATGATGCACGGCAGGCTGGCGTAATTGCCGCTTTCGCCTTGTTCGCCGGTAAGCAGCGTGGAGCAGGCGGTCGCATAGTGTTCATCGCAGAGCACAGCCTGCGTAAGGCGTGCCGCAGTGGCTGCAATAGCGTATTCCGTGCACTCTTTGCCGGCGTACACGCGGTATCCGCCTCGACGGGCGTCCTGCTCGGTTTCATCCTTGTCGAGGGCGAATCGTTGCGGATCGTCTTGTGCGAGTTGATCAAGCGGCTTGCCTGCGATGTTCACGTTCGACCAATAGGCGAACTGCGAATTGCCATGCTCCCCCAGCATGTATGCGCCGATTGATTTCTGATCCACGTTGACGCGTTTCGCGATGGCGTTGCGCAGTCGTGCGGAATCCAACGCGGTTCCCGTTCCGATGATTTTGCGCGGATCGTAGCCGGTGATGTGCCAGATTTCGGTTGCGACCACATCGCAAGGATTTGAGATGGTGATGATCACACCGTGGAAGCCTGCGTTGAACAGTCGGGAGATCCAGGTGCGTGCAATGTCGGTGGTGACGAACAGTTCGCCGTCACGATCTTTGGCGCTGGTTTTCACGTCGCCGGCAGCGTTGATTACCACGTCGCAGTCGGCTAGCTGCTCGTATTGCGTGCCGTAGTTGCCGATCACGCAGTTATGCGGATAGAAACCCAACGTGTCACTTAAATCCTGACATTCGCTGACTACTTTTTGCTCGTTGATGTCGCACAGCTTCAGTTCTTCGGCCAGTCCTGCGGAAAGCACGGCATTTGCGACATGCGCGCCCACGTGTCCGATGCCGATAATGCCGACTTTTCTCAATACAGTCACAATCGACCCCTCCCTCACTTATTCGATCTTTCTGCGTGGACTGTTTGCACGCAAACGTTTCAGTCGTCACGATTGTAGGCTTGCAAATCGCGGATGTTAAGCGTTCTGTACATCTTATGAACAAAAAGCTATACGAATCACCTATACGTCGTTATCAAACGTGCGTAAGCCGTGGCTAGTCATGGCAATCCGCGCAATGTGACGGCAGTGGCGTGATATCGCAAGTATTTCAACATCACAGGCAACGCAACAACATCGCCCTACGCAAGCTCATCGCAGCATGGCAGCGTGACGGCGAACGCAACAGCATCGCGAGCATCACAACACAACATGACGGTTCAGATCCCGCCGCAATTGCCTCCATTGCGGCAAATATGCGCTCATACGCCGCTGAAAGTCCTCTCCGTGCCCGTTTTCCCACAGGTGCGTCATTTCGTGCACAAGCACGTATTCCAGGAATCTGGGATCCATAAGACCAAGTTGCAGGTTGAGTCGGATGCGGCCGGTTTTCGGCGTGCATGACCCCCATCGCGACGTCATGATGCGTAACGTGACATGCGTCGGCTTCCGCCCGATAATCGGCGACCATTTCGCAAGCAGCACCGGCAGTTGCGCATTGATGGCCCGTACGGCCCGTTCCTTCGCCGCGTCGTTCCACACGAAAACGCGCGGATTATTCAAGCTATTGGGATCGCCTGGATTGTTTCGATCGCCCACGCCGCCCGAATTTTCCAGGCCATTCAGATTATCCGGACCATGCGAACCATTCACACGGTCCAAACCATTGAAATCGCTTTGACGGATCTGTTCATCCTTGGCTTGCAGCATGGTGCGTCGCGCACGTTCGATCCATGGTTTGCGTTCCGTCACAAATCGTGCGATTGCCGCTTGCGACATGCGAGAAGGTGCGGAGATGACGATTTGCGCGTTCGGCGGTTTGATGCGCAGGTACATGTTTTTGATGGCTTTACGCACGATGGTCACCGTCATCCCAGCGATTTGCGTGGTTTCTTCGGATAGCGTGCGATTACGGTTGCGCACTCCCCTGCTGGCTCTCCCACTGTTGTTACGCTGGCTACGATGATTGTTCGGCATGTCTGCATTATGTCACGACACGCCGAAGACACACCTTGTATTGACTTTCTCTGAAATTCGCGTATTATTTCAATTCGTTGTGCTTAACAGTGCAGCAGGAACGGGCCCGTAGCTCAGGTGGTTAGAGCGCATCCCTGATAAGGATGAGGTCGGAGGTTCAAGTCCTCCCGGGCCCACGGTGATTAAGAGCGGCGCGGCCGCTTTTTTTCAACTATGGGGCTATAGCGCAGCTGGTAGCGCATCTGCTTTGCAAGCAGAGGGTCGCCGGTTCGAACCCGGCTAGCTCCACGGGGCTATGGCGCAGCTGGTAGCGCATCTCCATGGCATGGAGAGGGTCAGGGGTTCGAATCCCCTTAGCTCCACAGATAGGGTTTCCGGTGATTTCCGGAAACCCTTTTTTTATACCCGCATCCGCATCCCAATTCCTCCACCCGCTGAAAGACCATTGCAAAAGGCCGTCTCAGGCGGGGCTTGCGTCACCGCTTGAAACGTCCTTGAATTATTGATTATTACGATCGCTTGCGATGACTACCGCACTGCGACTGCACCGGCAACAGTGTCGGAATCGTTCGGCACGTTCTGTGTATTCCGTGCATTCTGCTTGGCAAGTTCGTCGCGGATTTGCTGCAACAGCAGGATCGTCTGCTCTTCGGTGGAGATTTCCGGCTCTTTGGCAGCTTCCTCCTCGGCTTTGCTCCGTTCTTCCGCAAGCTTGGTTTTGGCGAGCAACGCCTCGGTCACGTCACGGAATTTGTTGATCGGCACGAGAATGCAGAAATACACGGCCGCCGCGATAATCAGGAAATTCAATATCGCGCCAAGTACCGCGCCGAACGAAACCGTCGCATTATTGAATGTGATTGCCAGCAGACCATCCATATTCGGTTTGCCGAAAATCATGGCGATGAACGGATTAATCACATTGTTGACAATAGAGTTAACCACTGTGGTGACGGCACCGCCCATGACGACACCGACCGCCATGTCGATCATGTTGCCGCGTGCAATGAATTTCTTAAATCCCTCAATCATGATGATTCTCCCATTATGTGAGATCGTGAGATGTTATTGCGGACGTACTCTCTCCCACGCTTTCCGCATTTCCATCCTATAGGCAACACAAGGCACGGCAATCCCGTAAAAAGAAGCAGGTTCAGAACCAGCACTCGCAAAAAGCGTCTCCAAATCCTGAACAAGGTCTTGTGCCGTCCATATTCGTGCACATAGAATGAGACCGTCTATTGGTAACCCAACTATCCCGAAGGGGAAGAATATGCTCACTGACGAGTACGTCAAGCGCGTGTACGCGCAGGTCGAGAAGCGCGACGGCGACCAGCCGGAGTTCCTGCAGGCCGTTCGCGAGGTTTTCGAAAGCCTCGAGCCGGTGGTTGCGAAGCATCCGGAATATGAGAAGGCGGGCGTGCTTGAGCGCATCGTCGAGCCGGAGCGCGTGGTGAAGTTCCGCGTCGCATGGACCGACGATGAGGGCAAGGTGCAGGTCAACCGCGGTTACCGCATCCAGTTCAACTCCGCGATCGGCCCGTACAAGGGCGGTCTGCGCTTCCACCCGAGCGTGAACGAAGGCGTCATCAAGTTCCTCGGCTTCGAGCAGATCCTGAAGAACTCCCTGACCAGCCTGCCGATGGGCGGCGGCAAGGGCGGATCCGACTTCGACCCGAAGGGCAAGTCCGACGCCGAAGTCATGCGTTTCTGCCAGGCCTTCATGACGGAACTGTGCCGTCACATCGGCCAGTTCACCGACGTCCCGGCCGGTGATATCAACGTGGGCGGCCGCGAGATCGGCTACCTGTTCGGCCAGTACAAGCGCATCCGCGACGAGTATTCCGGCGTGCTGACCGGCAAGGGCCTCGAATTCGGCGGCTCCCTGGCTCGTACCGAAGCCACCGGTTACGGCCTGTGCTACTACACCGCCGAGGCAATGCGCGTGCTGCGCAACGATTCCTTCGAAGGCAAGACCGTGGTCATCTCCGGCTCCGGCAACGTGGCCATCTTCGCCACCGAGAAGGCTCAGGCCCTCGGCGCGAAGGTTGTGACCGCCTCCGATTCCAACGGCTACATCTACGATCCGAACGGCATTCAGCTCGACGTGGTCAAGGACATCAAGCTGGGCCACCGCGGCCGCATCAAGGAATACGCCGAGCGTGTGCCGGGCTCCGAATATCACGAGGGATGCAAGGGCGTGTGGACCGTTCCGTGCGATATCGCCCTGCCGTGCGCCACCCAGAACGAGATCGACGAGGAATCCGCCAAGGCTCTCGTCGCCAACGGCTGCACCGTGGTGTGCGAAGGCGCCAACATGCCTTCCACTCCGGAGGCAATCGCCGTCTACCAGGCCAACAACGTGCTCTATGGCCCCGCCAAGGCCGCGAACGCGGGTGGCGTGGCGGTTTCCGGCCTTGAGATGAGCCAGAACTCCTACCGCCTTTCCTGGACTTTTGAAGAGGTTGACGGCAAGCTCAAGTCCATCATGGAGAACATCGTCGCCAACTCTCTGGAAGCCGCCAAGGAATACGGCCACGAGGGTGATCTGATGCTCGGCGCCAACGCTGCCGGCTTCGTGAAGGTCGCCAACGCCATGGTCGCCCAGGGCGTGCTCTGATCTAGCCGTTTTAGCCAATCTAGCCAATACGGCTGGCTCATCGAAATACATTGAGGGCCTGTCTGGTTTCATTCCAGACAGACCCTCTTTTCGTATTTCAACACGTACTTCAGCGCACCCAATCTAGTTGCAGTTACATTTGAAACAATCACTCAAAATCACGATAGTTCCGGTTATAACTGAAACTATCTCTAAAAATCGCAATAGTTTCAGCTATAACCGCAAGTTCCTCTCGCGCAGCTCCGCTATCTCGCTTATATATGGCAGATTTGAGAGTTCGTACGGTGATATCTCGCTTATATATGGCAGCCTTGGTAGGAAAAATGACCCAAAATATACCCCCGAAATGGCTTTTTCGCAAGTTGACCTGCCATATATAAGCGAGATGGTACAGGTCGGAAGGCAAAATCTGCCATATATAGGGCAGATATGGGCAGATTGCAGGCAGGGGAGAGGCAGATAGGGTTTGGCGTACGGTAAGAGACAGACTGGTCTAGAAAATACGAAGACGGTCTGTGTCGTGATGGGAATCACGACACAGACCGTCTTGTTGCGTTTGAGTTTGCTATCGCCGCTACTGACGGCGCACTGCGCTATTTCAGCATTGCATGCGACGCTCGCGGACGCTATCGCCGCTCGCTGCCATTAATAGCGCACTGCGCTATTAATCATCTCCAAGCGTGACGTGGATGCCACCGACGAGGGTGCTCACCACGTTGTACAGCAGCGTGAAAATCACCACGAGCACGGTGATCAGCACCACTTCCACAATGGAGAAGATGGTGACGGCGCTCAGCACAGTGCCCAACGAGAACACGTTGGTCAGGTCGAATCCGCCAGCGTCCAAGCCAGTGGAAGACACAATCTGCGTAACTTGGTCGAACACGCCGACCACGTTCAGCATGCCCCACAGCAAAGCCACCGCGACAATCTGAATGATGCCTCCCGCGATGGAAAGCATGAACGCCACCTTGGCGGCCGACCATGCATCGATACGCGTCAGAGACAGGCTCATACGGCGTGCACGCGGAGCGCCGCCGCGACGCTTCTCACGGACCTTCACACCGCCGGAAGCGGAGGAGGCACCCTCGTGCGCCTGAACCTGATCCGCACCAATCAGCGGCTGGCTGGAAGCGGAACGTGCCACGCGCGGTGCCTGCCCAACCTCCGGCATTTGCTGTCCTTCGATGTTCTCGCTCATCGTTGCTCCTTGCAAGATTGTGCCCAGTTCTTAGCTGAGGCTACCAGTTTTCGCAGACGATTGCCTGTCTTGTCTTCATGCCTCTACATTCTCGCCATCGCCGTTGCCAGCGTTGGCTTCAGTAGCGGCTTCAGACGATGCCGAAGCACCCTCGTTCACGGTTGCGTTCGTCCCATGTTCCGCGGATTCCGTTTTTTCCGCAGATTCGCCAGATTCCGCGGATTCGTCATCCTTCTCCTCGTTGCGTGCGATGGAGATGATCTCGTCGTTCTTGTCCGGCTTGGCGAACGTCACACCTTGGGTGGTGCGGCCGGTGCGCTTGACCTCGTCGACGTTGGAACGGATGACCTTGCCGGACTTCATGATGGCCATGATCTGGTCATCTTCCTCAACGATCACCGCGCCCACGAGGGAGCCACGGCCTTCGGCGAGCTGCACGGCCTTGACGCCAAAGCCGTTACGGCCTTGCAAACGGTATTCGCTGATGGCGGTGCGCTTGGCGAAGCCCTCGTTGGTAACCACGAACAGATCCTTGTCGGAATCGCCCCAGACCACGTCCATGGCCAGCAGCTCGTCGCCTTCGCGGAACTTCATGCCCTGCACGCCTGCGGTCTGACGACCCATCGGGCGCAGCTGCTCGTCGTTGGCCTGGAACTTCAGGCTCATGCCCAGCTTCGACACAAGAATGATGTCATCCTCTGCGTTGCACAGTGCGGCACCGATCAGCTCGTCGGCGTTCTCGCCGTTCTCGCCGGTCATAAGGCGCACTGCGATCAGTCCGCCCTGACGCGGGGAATCGTATTCGGCGAGCGCGGTCTTCTTGACCTTGCCGGAACGGGTGGCGAGCACCAGATACTTGGCCACTTCGTAGTTCGGAATCGACAGCACGGTCTGGATCGTCTCGTCCGGCCCGAACTGCAGCAGGTTGGCCACATGCTGTCCCTTGGAATCGCGCGATCCCTCCGGCAGCTCGTACGCCTTCAGGCGGTACACGCGTCCCTTGTTGGTGAAGAACAGCAGCCAGTTGTGCGTGCTGGTGAGGAAGAAGTGGTCCACCACGTCGTCCTCGCGCAGCTTGGCGCCCTTGATGCCCTTGCCGCCGCGATGCTGCGCACGGTATTCGTCGGCCTTGGTGCGCTTGATGAAACCGGAGTGTGTAACGGTTACGACCACGTTTTCTTCCGCGATCAGATCTTCGACGTTCATTTCGCCGGAGTACGGCAGGATCTTAGTTCGACGTTCGTCGCCATACTTGGACACGATTTCGTCAAGCTCGTCGCCCACGATCTTGCGCTGGCGCTCCGGCTTGGCGAGAATGTCGTTGTAGTCGGCGATGCGACGCATCAGTTCGTTGTGCTCGTCGAGGATCTTCTGACGTTCCAATGCGGCCAGTCGGCGCAGCTGCATGGCCAGAATGGCGTCGGCCTGCACTTCATCCACGTCCAGCAGGTCCATAAGGCCCGTGCGCGCGGTTTCCGCGGATTCGGAAGCACGAATAAGCGCGATGACCTCGTCGATCATGTCGAGGGCCTTCAGATAGCCCTGCAGAATGTGGTCGCGTTCCTCCGCCTCACGCTTGAGGTATGCGGTACGGCGTGCGATGACTTCCAGCTGGTGGCCCACCCAATGGCGGATGAAGGCATCCAAAGACAGCGTGCGCGGCACACCGTCGACCAGCGCCAGCATGTTGGCGCCGAAGGTCTGCTGCAGCTGGGAGTGCTTGTACAGGTTGTTGAGCACGACCTTCGGCACGGCGTCGCGCTTGAGCACGAGCACGAGACGCTGGCCGGTACGACCGGAGGTTTCGTCGCGCATGTCGGCGATGCCCTGGATCTTGCCGTCGCGCACCGCTTCGCGGATGGAGACGACCAGTCGGTCAGGGTTCACCTGGTACGGCAGCTCGGTGATCACGAGGCACATGCGGCCCTTGATCTCTTCGGTGTTCACCACCGCGCGCATGGTGATCAGACCACGGCCGGTACGGTAGGCCTGTTCGATGCCCTTATGTCCGAGAATCGTTGCGCCAGTAGGGAAGTCCGGTCCCTTGATGATGCGGATCAGGTTTTCGAGCAGCTCTTCGCGGCTTGCGTCCGGGTGGTCGAGCGCCCAATGCACGCCTTCGGCCACCTCGCGCATGTTGTGCGGAGGAATGTTGGTGGCCATACCGACGGCGATACCGGACGAACCGTTGCACAACAGGTTCGGGAATCGTGCCGGAAGCACGGTCGGCTCCTGTGTCTTGCCATCGTAGTTCGGCAGGAAATCGACGGTGTCTTTGTCGATGTCGCGAACCATTTCCATGGCGAGCGGAGCCATACGGCATTCGGTGTAACGCATTGCCGCGGCCGGATCGTCGCCGGGGGAGCCGAAGTTGCCCTGGCCGTCGACCAGCGTGTAGCGCATAGACCACGACTGTGCCATACGCACCAACGTGTCGTAGATCGCGGAATCGCCGTGTGGATGGTACTTACCCATCACTTCGCCGACCACGCGGGCGCACTTGGAGTAGCCGCGGTCGGGGCGGTAGCCGCCGTCGTACATCGCGTAGATCACACGGCGATGCACCGGCTTCATGCCGTCGCGCACGTCCGGGAGCGCACGGTCCACGATCACGGACATGGCGTACGCCAGGTAGGAATCGCGCATTTCCTGCTGCAGATCCTTCTTCTGGATGCGTTCGCCCACCATCAGGCCGTAATCGGTGTTGTCGGCCTCCTGCGGGCTCAACGGCTCCATGGAGCCGTCAGGCACGAACTGGCCGTCTTCGTTGCTGTTGTTTTCGTCTGCCAACTTCTAAGTCCTTCTAAATCCTTATGAAACCTTGCCTGAAGTCCTTGAAATCCCTACGCGTCGATCCAGCTGACGTTGCGGGCGTTGCGCTGGATGAACAGACGGCGAGGTTCGACTTCGTCTCCCATGAGCATGGAGAAGGTTTCGTCGGCTGCAGCCGCGTCTTCGATCTGCACCTGCTTCAGAATGCGGTGGTCAGGATCCATGGTGGTTTCCCACAGTTCCTGGTAGCTCATTTCACCCAGACCCTTGTAACGCTGGATGCCTTCGCCCTTCGGCAGCTGACGGCCGGCGGCCTTGCCTTCGGCGAGCACGCGGTCGCGTTCGGCGTCGGTGTACACGAAATCGTGCGCGCCTTTGGTCCACTTGAGTCGGTACAGCGGCGGCATGGCCACATACACGTAACCAGCGGTGATCATCGGGCGCATGTAGCGGAAGAACAGCGTCAGATTCAGGGTTGCGATATGTGCGCCGTCCACATCGGCATCGGCCATGATGATGACCTTGTGGTAGCGGACTTTGTTCAGGTCGAAATCCTCGCCATAGCCGCCGCCGACCGCGGTGATCAGCGATTCGATGGTTTCGGACTTCATCATGCGGTCGAGGCTTGCACGCTCGGTGTTAAGGATTTTGCCTCGCAACGGCAGGATGGCCTGCGTGATCGGGTTGCGTCCCTGAATTGCGGAGCCGCCTGCGGAGTCGCCCTCCACGATGAACAGTTCGCATTCTTCAGGATTGTTGGACTGGCAATCCTTCAGTTTGTCTGGCATGCCCGCAGATTCGAAGATTGACTTACGGCGGGTATTCTCACGTGCCTTCTTGGCTGCAAGACGCGCACGGGAGGCTTCAATGGCCTTCTGGATGATGTTCTTGGCTTCGCTAGGATGCGCATCGAACCAGTCGCCGAGCTTGTCGGTCATCACACGCTGCACGAAGGTTTTCGCTTCGGAATTGCCGAGCTTGGTCTTGGTCTGGCCTTCGAACTGCGGGGTAGTGAGTTTCACCGACACCACTGCGGTCAGACCTTCACGCACGTCGTCGCCGGAGAGGTTCTCATCCTTGTCTTTGAGGATGTTCTTTTCACGTGCGTAACGGTTGACGAGCGAGGTCAGCGCGGCGCGGAAGCCTTCTTCGTGGGTGCCGCCTTCGGTGGTGGAGATGGTGTTGGCGAAGGTGTGCACCGCTTCGGAGTATGCGGTGGTCCATTGCATGGCGATTTCCGCGGAAATGCCGATTTTCAGGTCTTCCGCTTCGAAATCGATCACGTCCGGTTCGACGGGGGTTGCCTTGCGGGACTTCACCAAGTAATCGACATAATCCTTGATGCCGTCGTTGTATTGGTAGGTGACCGTCTGATGCTTCGGTTCGGCATTGTCGTCGCTTTCGCCCGCGACTTCGTCTCCGACCTGATCCGGTTCGCGCAAATCGGTCAGGGACAGTTTCAGCCCCTTGTTGAGGAACGCCATCTGCTGGAAGCGGTTGCGCAGGGTCTCGAAATCGTAGGTGGTGGTTTCGAAGATCGCGCCGTCTGCCCAGAAAGTCACGGAAGTGCCGGTGGACTCGTCTTCGCCCATCGGCTCGCCCTTGGCAAGACGTGCGGTCGGCTTCTGGTCGATGTAGGTCTGGGTCCAGTGGAAGCCCTGTCGGCGCACTTCGATGTCGACGCGGGTCGACAGCGCGTTCACCACGGAGATGCCCACGCCGTGCAGACCGCCGGAAACCGCATAGCCGCCACCACCGAACTTGCCGCCGGCATGCAGCTTGGTCATCACGGTTTCCACGCCGGAAACGCCTTCGCCCGGCACTTCGTCGACCGGAATGCCTCGGCCGTCATCCACCACGCGCACGCCGCCGTCCGGCAGAATCGTCACTTCGATGTGCGAAGCGTAGCCTGCCAGCGCCTCATCGACGGAGTTGTCGACGATCTCGTACACCAGGTGGTGCAAGCCTCGGGGGCCGGTGGAGCCGATGTACATGCCCGGGCGGATTCGCACCGCCTCAAGGCCTTCCAGAACCCTCAGATCGGAAGCGTCGTAATGCTCCGGAGCCAAAGTGTCATCGAGCTGCGCATCTTCGAGCTGATCGTTCTGGATCTGATCTTCCTGCGTGTTTTCAGCTGATTCGTTCAGCGAATCCGCATCAAGGTCTGCCACAGAGATTCCTTCCTGCATTTTTCCCGCCAATGAGGGTCATTCACGCAGGTGATACCACCTAGAACGCAAATAAAGGCCCCTTCTAGGCGTTTACATACACTGCTTGATATTCTACTCATGGAGGGGGACAGAGCGCCAGAGGCATTTATCCTTGAAATCCAGCCGTTTACCCCTGTTTTTTCGCTTTCGGAAACAACATTCGACCGTTGCGAACGGCCCGCTTGGAAGCGTCGCAGGGGGAATTCTTCGACGAAGCGCCTTCAACGAACGTCTGATAGCACGTGGTGTCGCGCTAATATTGCGGCCTTCGTGTCATTCGCCCTCGGCTGAATCCCTGTTGTTGCGGGCCGGTGACGCGCACCTCGTTGATGGTCAGCCCCTCGAGCCTACGGCGAATGGTGTCGGTCAGCAGCGGAATCATGTACGTCAAGGTGGTGGTCCATGCGGGGCTGTCGCATCGGATCGTCAGAATGCCGTCGCGCAGGTCGACGGGGTAGGAGTGGCGCGCGTTTTCGACGCCGACCACCTGATCCCAATGATTCTGCATCTGCGCGATTTTCAGATGCGGCGTCCAAGAACCTTGCGTTACGATCACGTTGAAAATATTGCCGACCGTCTGCGGGTCGCGTCCGGGTTTGCCGAAATTCTCCCACGCCTGCCGCGCACGTTCCTCACGTTCCTTATATCGGCCGGCACGTCGGCTGATGCGTTCGAATACTTCGGCGGGCAACTTGCGTTGGTCGAGATGCAATGTTTCGCAGATTGGAGGATTCGGCATCAGCGCTGCTCCTGTCGATTCACCGACTGTTGCGCGGCAGACGATTGCGTTGCAGATTCCCGTCCCGCGACAAGTTGCGCCATCATCGCCGTCAAATCGTCATGCTGTCCATCTTGCGATTGCCTGCGCAACGCGGCCACGTCGATCACATGCGCGTCCGCGTGAAAGCGCCCAGCATCCATGTGCGGAATATCGCTTGCCGCGGCGACGGTGATCAGCACCTGGTCCTGCCGCATCGCAAAATCGAGGATCTGCCCACGACGGGACTCGTCAAGCTGTGCGAACACATCATCGAGAATCACGATTGGCTTGCTTTCAAAATGTGCGGAAACCGCCTCGTATAGCGCCATTTTCAACGCCAAAGCCATGGTCCACATCTCACCGTTGGACGCGAATTCGCGTGCGGTCATATCGTTGAGCAGCAAAGTCAGGTCGTCGCGATGCGGACCGATCAGATTCTGCCCGCGCGCCACTTCGCCGGGGTAGATGCGTTGGAAATGGCGGCTGATCTCCGCGGCCGGATCGTCGAACAGCATCACTTCGTCGAAGGACGGCTCGTAGGCGAGCGCCGCCCGTTCGTCATCTCCCGCCAAAGACGCGTAGATCCGCGCAAAAGGCTCTTCCAAGCGTGAGATCACGTTGTTGCGGTCCCGCGTCAGCTGCATGCCGAGGTCGATGAATTGCCCCGTCCAGATTTCCAGCCCGCTTAAGACCGCCTGCTGGCCGTATTGCGGGTCGAGATTCGTGCCGTCGCCGAGTTGTTTGAGCAGTGCCGTGCGCTGTTTCGCCACGTGCGTGAACTGCTGCAGGGTCTGCGCATAGTGGGGGAGCAGCAGAGACGCGGCCTGGTTGATGAAGTTGCGTCGGGTTGCGGGATCCCCTGCTACCAGACGTTGATCTTCGGGGGTAAAGGAGACGGAGGGAGTGCGCCCGATGAGATCCCTCATATATTGAGATTTTCCGCCGTCGATGCGCGCTCGGTTAGCACCCCGTGCCACGATGGTCGCCTCGTAGGTGTGCTGCGTTTCACCGTCTTCCACGTTGGCTCGGATGGTGGCCGACGTGCACCCTTTTTCGATTAATGGCAGTGATGATGACGCGCGATGGCTGGATCCTGTGGAAAGCACTTCGATGGCTTCCACGATATTGGTTTTGCCGAGTCCGTTGGCACCTTGCAGAATGTTGATTCCCGGTTTGAAATCGAGCACACAATGTTCCCACGATCGGTAGTGGTCGAGTGCCAGTCGGGAAATATACATGCAAGATCCTTGAGATAGTGCGAATTTCTTACGTAAATAATCGCAATTAATCATGCAAATGGGCTGAACTGGCAATAACAGCCATGTTCAGCCCTATTTTTTGCGATGTATCCGCGTTTTCGTGTAGGTCAGCTTAGTTCAGCTGTTGAAGCGCATCGGCACGAGCAGGTAGCGGTAGTCCATGGATTCTTCGGAATCCGATTCCTGCTGGCCGTTGAATTCCACCGGCTTGACCGCGGTGGTCATCTTCATGCGTACGAACGGCTCGCTGATGGCGCTCAGGCCTTCGATCAGGTAGGCGGGATTGAAGGCCACGGTAATGTCTTCGCCATCCATGTCGATGTCGAGGATCTCCTTGGCTTGGGCTTCATCCACCGAGCCTGCGGTCAGCGTGAGTTCCTGGCTGGTGAAGGCCATGCGGATCGGAGCATTGCGTTCGGCCACGAGGGACACGCGTTTGATGGCGCTGATGAGATCCTGCTTGTTGATGACCGCATGAATCGGGTATTCGTCAGCGTACAGGCGGTCCACCGCGGGGAATTCGCCGTCGATCAGCTGCGAGGTGGATATGCGTCCGGCGTTCTCAAAGCCCAGCAGCGACGGATTCTCCGGATCGAAATCCACGACGATGTTCTGATGCTCGTCCAAGGAACGGGCCACATCGCGCAACAGTGCGCCGCGCACGAGTGCGGTGGTGTTGATGTCTGGGTTTTCCGGCGTCCAGGTGAAGCTCGAACGCGACAAGCGGAATCGGTCGGTGGAGCTCATGATCACCTTGTCACCTTGGAACTGCACGCGAATGCCGGTCAGTACCGGACGGTTCTCCTCGCGGGAAACGGCAACGGACGCCTGGGCGACGGCCTGTGCGAAGGTTTGGGCGTCCACCTGCCCCAGTTTGGCGGGAACCACCGGCAGATCCGGATATTCGTTATCTGGCATGAGCTGCATGGTGAAGGTGGATTTGCCCGACGTGATGGTCAGCGTGGATCCGTCAGTGGACAGGTAGGTTTTCGCTGCTGGGAGCGACTTGGTGATATCTGCCAGCAGCTTGCCGAGTACCAGGATGGATCCGCTTTCATCAACGCCTGCTTCGATATGGTGGCGTGCGGAAATGGCGTAATTGAAGGCGGAAAGCTGGAGGGTGCCGTCGATGGCCTCCAAGCGAATGCCTGCCAAAATGGGGGATGCAGGACGAGCGTCGATCACGCGAGTGGTCCAGGCTACTGCGTCTGCCAGCGCTTGGGAATTGACTTCAACTTTCATGGCTAGTTTCCTCGTTTCGTTCGGTCCATAAGTCATTCTAGCGAGACTGTCAGCGTTTGACGAAGCGTGGGGAATTCCCCACTTATGATGACGATGATGAATTTCTTATAACAACCTACATTCGTCATAATAAGGCCTGTGGATAATGTGGGTAAGTTCTCAGACCCCACGTTTTGCAATGGCTCACAGCATCTCATTGCTTGTGGATAACTTTTGGACGAAGTGTGGACAAATCATCGGGTTATCCACAGCCTCGTCGCTTTGAAAAAGTTATCCACAAAACCATGTGGATAGTCCACAATTCATCCACCGGCGATTTTGGCGTTTCCAACGGGTTTTCCACCGAGAGATCATTGATTTGTGTATAACCATGTGGATAACTTCAATAAAAATCTTCCACAGCCCGGCGTGTCAGGATGGTCGGTAAAACAGCTGATAAAGAATTTACTGATACTCATACTTGGCTTTTGAAAATCGCCTGAGAAAGGCAGAAAACGCCTAAAATCGTTTTTTTTGGAGACGCACGAAAAACACATGCAAACGCGCAAAGTCGCGTAGAAAAGGTTATTTTTCGCCGGAACGCTGCTTGAGCTGCAGGGTCAGTTCCGTCACGTAGTTGTAGATCTCCTGCTTTTCCTGCATCTCGTCGCTGATGCGGGTGTATGCATGCATCACCGTGGTGTGGTCCTTGCCTCCAAACACCTGGCCGATGTCGTTCAAGCTCATGCTGGTGAGCTCACGCACCAAATACATGGCGATCTGACGCGCCAGCGCGATCTTCTTCGTACGCGAACGTCCGACAATGTCATCGAACGTAATGTAGAAGTACTTGGCCACCTGGGTGATGATGTCGGTGGGCTTGATCTCCACATCGGTCGAGAAAAAGTCCTGCAACGTCTGTTCTGCCAACGCGCGGGTCACCGGCTGGCCGCTCAGCGATGCCATGGCGGTCACGCGGTTCAGCGCGCCTTCCAGCTCGCGAATATTCTCGGTGAACCGCTCCGCGATGAGGTTGAGCACATCGTCCTGAACGTTGGTGCCGTGGGCGATCATGCGCAGAATGGCGATGCGCGTCTCCAGATCCGGCGGCTTGACGTCAACGGTCAGGCCGGATTCGAAACGGGAGATCAGACGTTCGTTGAATCCCTGCAGATCCTTCGGAGGCACATCGGATGCGATCACAATGCGCTTGTTCGCCTGATGCAGGGTATTGAATGTATGGAAGAACTGTTCAAGCGTCGCGTCCTTGCCGCTCAGAAATTGAATATCGTCGATGAGCAGCACGTCGACTTCGCGGTAGCGACGGTTGAATTCCTTGATTTGACCGGAATTCTGGTTGGTGTCACCCAACGCTTCGATGAATTCGTTGGTGAATTCCTCACTGGTCACATAACGGACTTTCAGCGTGGGATCCTTGACCAGCGCGTAATTGCCGATGGCGTTCAGCAAGTGGGTTTTACCCAATCCTGATCCGCCGTAAATACAAAGCGGGTTGAAATCGTGACCGGAACCTTCCGCGACGGCCAACGCGACGGTACGTGCGAAACGATTGGAATCGCCAGGAACGAAGGTGTCGAACGTGGCGTTCTTATTTAAATGGGTCTTAGGATCCAGCAGAGGCCTGTTTTGGCCGCGTTGGAAGTTGTTGTGGCGCTCCGGCGGCATAACAACCGGAATCGGCAGCTGCCCCTGCGTGGTTTCCTCCGCATGTGGCGCGGGGGAGAAGTGGGGGTATTCCTCGACGACAGGTTGGGCCGGTTCCTTCTTTTCCACAATCTTGAATGCGGGGAAAATATCCTGTTCGGCGGCTTCCCGCAAGGCTTCCAGCAGCGGCTGGTTCAATTCGTTCTGCAACGTCTGCTGTGCGGCCGCGCTTGGCACGCATAAGACAATAGTAGGACCCCACATGCCTTCGGGAAAAACGTTTTCCAGCCAGCTTTTATCTCGGATGGACAGCGCCGGATTCTGGTGCAACAACGCCAGCGCGTCGGACCAGACTCCCCGAGCCTGCTCGAGAGGGTCAGTTGTCGTGTCGGCCACGGATTCCCCTTTCTCGACAGACTTTTTCCAAGTGTGCAACTGTTTATTTGTACTCTCTTTTCCCCAAGTTATCCACCGGTAAGCGTGTTGAAAAGACTGAATTGTGAATAACATCATTGTAGTTTGTGGATAACTTTTGTGGGGAGTTTGGCGACATATCAACGTTTCTGTGGATTGTTTTGTGGGGAGAATCCCCATGAAAATGTGAAGGATTTGATATGCGTATTCATCTCTGTTCAGGGGTCAGAGTAACTTGGTAGAGCTTGACTCATGAGGAGCCGTGCCTTGGCATGGCAAAAAACACCGGGAGCATTAATTATGAAGAGGACATTCCAGCCGAACAACCGTCGTCGTCACATGAAGCACGGTTTCCGTCAGCGCATGCGCACCCGCGCAGGCCGCGCTCTGATCAACCGTCGCCGCGCCAAGGGCCGCAAGTCCCTCGCTGCCTGATTTAACGGCATAGAGCGGTGGAACGGCTGAAAAGCCATCGCGATTTCGTCGCGGTGCTCAAACGCCGTCGTAGGGTATCGCGAGAAGACATCGTCGTGCATTATTTGGTGCACGACGATGCCATTATTGACGATTCTGCGGCGATGCGGGGCCGACGTGTCGGTTTGGCCGTTTCCAAGGCTGTCGGCAACGCTGTGACGCGTAATGCCGTCAAGCGTCGTTTCCGCGTGCTTGCACGAAAGTACGAATCTGCCCTACCTGAATCCTGCGATATCGTGTTGCGTGCCAAGCCAAGTGCTGCACATGCCGATTTTCTATCGTTGGAACAGCAGATCGCAGCATGTTTTGAAGCGGTGAATCGTAAGGCCGTGCGTCGGTAATGAACGCCGGTCATAACGGAAATTGGATGATTCGTGCCATTCGCTGGTACCAACGTCATATTTCCGCGAATACCGCGCCTTGCTGCAGATATTATCCAAGTTGTTCCAATTACGCGATTCAGGCGATTGAACGATTTGGCCGCCTTAAGGGTGGCCTTCTTGCGTTATTGCGCCTTCTTCGCTGCAATCAGTGGAACCGTGGGGGAATTGACGACGTTCCGCAGCTTTATTCCTTGTTTTACAGATGTTCGTGGTCGAAGGCACACGAGGAACCTCGGCTCACGCCTCTGAACGTAGAAAAACCTATAGGCGATAAGGAGACTGGCCTGTAATGAATCAAAATCAATTCCTCCTCGACAGCGGTTTCTGGGGCTGGCTGTATAAGCTCCTGTATCCCGTCGAGTGGCTCATGACGCAGATCATGGTCGTATTCCATAAGTTCCTGGTGATGCTGGGCATGAACGAGATCGGTTTCTCGTGGGTCATGTCCATCGTATTCCTAGTACTTGTGGTCCAGGCATGCGTTTTTCCGCTGTTCTACAAGTCCATGAAGGGTATGCGCAAGATGCAGGCCCAGATGGCCGTCCTGCAGCCAAAGATGCAGCGTATCCAAAACAAATACAAGGGCAAGAACGATCCCGCCAGCAAGGAAGCCATGCAGCGCGAGATGATGAAGCTCTACCAGGACAATGATGCGAACCCGATGGGTGGCTGCACTTCCATGCTCCCTATGTTCGTGCAGGGTCCCGTATTCATGTGCATGTTCTATACGCTGTCAGCCATTCCGTACATCGCACGCGGCAAATTCAGGGACGGACAGGGTCTTGGCGCTTTCGACATCGCCACAGCCAAGCAGTTCACGTCCACCACAGTGTTCGGTGTGAACGTGGCTGATAACTTCACGACCGCCGCCGTGCATGGCAAAGTAGTTATCGCCATCTTCGTTGCATTGATGTGCTTCTGCCTGTGGTTCATGCAGTACAACAGCATGAAGCGTAACATGGCTCAGTCTGCGGCAAACAAGCAGACCGAAATGATGCAGAAGATGATGTTGTGGATGTTCCCGATCATGTACATTTTCTCCGGTATTGCCATGCCGTTCGCTGTGCTGGTGTACTGGCTCACCAACAACATCTGCAATCTGTTGCGTTCCATCTGGCAGATCCACGTCTTCCCGACTCCGGGATCTCCGGCCGCCGAAGCGAAGGAAAAGCGTGATCATGTTCATGAGAACGCCCGCCGAGCCAAGGCCGGTCTGCCATCCCTCGAGGAAGAGGCGCTGCAGAAGGCCAAGGAAGCCGCCGAAGTGAAGGAAAAGAGCGGCTACCAGCGTCAGCAGCCGAGCCGTAAAAAGAAAAAGAAGTGAGTAAAAGTGTGTCCCGTGTTTCACGTGAAACGCGGGACACACCACTTTTATCAGCGTTTATTGTCGACGTGGTAAACAGGAATTAGACTTTACACAATAAGACTTTAGTAATAGAAACCCCGCTCAAAGGAGTACAACCACTATGGCGCAAGATGAGGAAAAGACCATCGATCAGCTCAACGAGGAAGCTGATATCGCTGCCGATTATCTTGAAGGACTGCTCGATATCGTCGATTACGAAGGCGATATCGAAATGGGCGTGCGCAACAATCGCCCTACCGTGCAAATCGTCGCCGACGATGATACGGACATCAAGCATCTCATCGGACGCAACGGCGAAGTCGTTGACGCTCTGCAGCAGCTGACGCGACTGGCCGTGCAGCAGAAGACCGGCGAGCGTTCCCATCTCATTGTGGACGTCGACGGCTATCTGAAGCGCAAGCGCCAGCGTCTGCACGACATCGCGCTGGACGCCATCGACGAGGTGCGCGAGACGGGGGAGCCGGTTGATCTCAAGCCGATGAACTCCTTCGAACGCAAGATCGTGCATGATGTGGTGCGTGAGGAGGGCATGAAGTCCCGTTCCCACGGCGAGGAACCGCGTCGTTACGTCACGGTGTATCTCAAGGCTTCCGCTGCCGAAGATGCTGAAGACGAGGATGAGGCCTGAGTTCGGCTCGTTTCACGTGAAACATGGCGTCACCATTTGGTGGCGCTTTTTTATTGCGATTTTTTGAGTGACTTCATGCTGGCCGTGCGCCGGACATGTGATATTGCCGTCAATGGTTGGGAAGTACTTGCTGGAATACCGGCAATGAGGAAGAGCAGGATATAGGATGGTGCCCATGAGTGATGTGACAGACGAACTTGATGATTCGCTAATACTTGAGGAAGTGCTGGGGGATGCGTTGGGCAAGCTTCGTGTTTTCCATGCGAAACTTGCCGAAGAAGGCGAACCTCGCGGTCTGATTGGGCCAAGAGATGTTGGCATTATTTGGGAACGTCATATTCTGAATTCGGCCGCCATTGTGCCTTTCGTAAAGGAAGCTACGGCCAAGAAGCAGTTCAAGACGGTTGCCGATATCGGCAGCGGCGGCGGTTTTCCCGGTATTGTTGCGGCCGCCTGCCTGCCGGATCACCAGTTCACGCTTGTGGAGCCGATGGAACGTCGTATCGAATGGCTGAACGAGTGCGTGGCCGATATGGAGTTGAATAACGTTACCGTGGTGCGTGCCAGGGCCAATGAGATGATCGAGGCCATTGCGGACGCTACTGGCACTCAAGGCGGCAATCGTGGCAATGGAAGCGCCAGGAACGGCAAAGGCGGCAAGAACGGCAGGGGAGCGGCCGTTCGCGGTCCTGTACTGGATTTGGATGGCAAGCCTATTCAGGCGAAACATCCGTTTGCCGTGGTGACGTGCCGTGCCGTGGCTCCTATGACCAAACTTTCGGGGTGGACGCTGCCGTTGCTTGAGCGCGGTGGACGTTTGGTCGCACTGAAGGGGAGGTCCGCGCAAGAGGAGATCGAAAAGGCTTCCAAAGAGATCGCCAAATGCGGTGGCATTCGTCCGCGGGTGGTGGATGCCGAGGTTGGTCCGGGCTTGGAATCGACCCATGTGCTCATGGTGGATAAAAAGTAAGTTATCCACAATTTCGGCGAGTTATCCACATTGTCCACAACTGGAAAATCGACGAAAAAAAGCGGCGAAAAAATGTTGAAATATCAACGAAAGATCGGTGGATAACTTTTTGCGAACAACGCAAGTTATCCACTGACTATCCACAGCTATTCACATTTGTGCACAGTGGGTGAGATGGGCTGATTCTGTCCACCCGAATGATGAAACTTGAGTGTTAAGCATATCGTAAGGAAGGCTAGTGTATGACTGGACCTGAAGGACCAGATAACCTGACATCGATGGAATCGGCAACGGAAACCATCAAACGAATTTTCGGAGGATCGGATTCTCCTCTTGGTTCGCAGATTGCCGACGAATCGACTCGCTATCGCGCCTTGCAGAAGGCCGTTTGCCCAAAGCCGGAGCAGACGCGCCTGATCGCGGTCGCCAACCAGAAGGGTGGCGTTGGCAAAACCACGTCGGCCGTGAATCTTTCCGCTGCGTTGGCTCAGTTCGGTTCCAAGGTGCTGCTGATCGATATGGATCCGCAGGGCAATGCGTCGACCGCGTTGGGCGCTCCGCATGCGTCGGGGGAGCCTTCGGTGTACGACGTGATCGAAGGCAGGAAGACCATCTCTGAAGTCAAGCGCACATGCCCTGATTTTGATCTGCTCGATGTGGTTCCAGCTTCGATCGATTTGAGCGGTGCCGAGCTGGAAGTCGCCGACATGGAAAATCGTAATGTGCTTCTGAAGACCGCGGTTGACGAGTTTCTGGAAACCAGCGAGGAGCACTACGATTACGTGATTATCGATTGTCCGCCAAGCCTCGGCCTGCTGGTAATTAATGCCATGTGTGCGGTGCATGAGATGCTGATTCCAATCCAGGCTGAGTACTATGCGCTGGAAGGTCTCGGCCAGCTCATCAATACCATCGGACTGGTGCAGGAGCATTTCAATCCGTCGTTGCTGGTTTCCACCATGCTGATCACCATGTTCGATAAGAGGACGTTACTCAGCCGTGAAGTGCATGACGAAGTCAAAAATCATTATCCGACTATCGTACTGAATACCACGATTCCCCGAACGGTGAAAATATCGGAAGCTCCAAGCTTCAATCAAAGCGTGATCGCCTACGATCCCAAGGGAATGGGAGCGATTGCCTATTGTGAGGCCGCATTGGAAATCGCACGTCGCTCGCAGACGGTGCTGAAGGCTATCGATGCAAGAAGGAATGAGAACTGATCATGGCTACGAAATCACGTTTAGGCAAGGGTCTCGGCGCACTGTTTCCGTCTCTTCCAGGAGAGTCGGCGAAATCGGAAGCCGCTACTGAACCGGCTGTGGCTGTTGCGGGTGCAAAGCCTGATAACAAGATCGCTGGAAAGGTTTCAGAAAACGTAGCCGGTGGTGCGACTGTTGCCGGGCAATCCGCGGGGAAGACCGCGGTCAAGAGTTCCGTGGCAACCGCCAAGGCTTCCGTCGAAGCCGTCCATGACATGAAGAAGAACGTTTCACGTGAAACCAAGAAGGGGAGTGGCCATCGAGCCAGCATGCCTTCCATCACGTTGAATGAGACTGCTCATCCTGCCGACATGTTCTTCGGTTCCACCAGTCCTGTTGCCACTTCCGAAGTGAAGCAGGAAAGTGTTTCACGTGAAACCGCTGCGGTAAAAAAGACCGAAGATAAGAAGAATGACGAACCTGAACTGTTGCCGGTGCAGGGCGGTTATCTCGTTGAATTGCGACTGAGTGATGTTGGGCCGAACCTGCACCAGCCGCGTACCATTTTCGATGAGGATGATCTTCGTGAGCTTGCTGATTCCATCAAAGAAGTCGGCGTGCTGCAGCCTATTGTCGTACGGAAGCGTCCACTCGCACAGATTGAGGCTGCTCGCAAGGAGAACGCCGCTAAAGATGCCGAGTCGCACAATATGTTCGACGGGCGCATGGATAGCATGTACGAGCTCATTATGGGTGAACGTCGTTGGCGCGCATCGCAGATCGCAGGTTTGAAAACGATTCCTGCGATTGTCAAAACCACTGCCGACGACGATATGTTGCGTGACGCTTTGCTGGAAAACCTGCATCGCGTTGCGTTGAATCCATTGGAAGAGGCGGCCGCCTATCAGCAGATGATCGACGATTTTGGCCTGACGCAGGCGCAATTGTCAAAGTCGGTGTCGAAGTCGCGTCCGCAAATCGCCAATACTCTGCGACTGCTGAATCTGCCTGCGACCGTACAAAAGAAGGTTGCTTCCGGCTTGCTGTCGGCCGGTCATGCGCGCGCATTGCTCGGATTACCGACGGAAGCCGACATGGAACAGCTTGCGACGCGCATTATTTCCGAAGGGTTGTCGGTACGCAGCACCGAGGAAATCGTGTCGATGAAGGTCGCTGAATCGGACCAGCCGAAGAAAGCGAAAACCAATAAGCTGAACCCTTGGGCCGGAACGCCGATGCAGGTCGGTCTTGAAAAGAGGTTCGGCACGAAGGTGTCGATCAAGGGATCCAAGGAGCATGGACGCATCGAAATCGTGTTCAAATCCGAAGACGACATGAAGCGCATTGTCGACCTGCTCATGCCCACTGCCGAAGAATAGTATTTCTTAAGTTTTTTGGTGTCTGCGGAAGGGCGGCATATTCTGTTCACGACACACTCAAGGCCGTTTGGCCAAGCTTACAGTCGTGAACAGAATATGCCGCCCTTCCGCTCGTTTTTCAAGTTTTTGTAGGGTATGACCGTGATGGGGAGTGTTACTGCTGGAGGTAGGCTTGGGCATCGAGGGCGGCCCGGCAGCCCATGCCGGCGGCACTGATCGCTTGACGGTAAATACTATCAACACAGTCGCCGGCTGCAAAAAAGCCGTCAGTGCTGGTGCGTGTGCTGGCGCCGTCCACCTGAATATATCCATCCACATCTCGCTGCACAATGCCGTCAATAAAAGCTGTAGCGGGGGAGTGGCCGATCGCCACAAAAATGCCGTTTGCGGCAATCGTGCTGGTCTCTCCGGTGATGACGTTGCGAATGTTCACGGATTGGGCTCCATTGTCGTCACCCAAGATTTCCTCCACCACGGAATCCGTGACGATGGTGATCTTCGGATTCTGCTGAGCGCGTTCCACGAGAATCTGCGATGCGCGGAATTCGGAACGACGATGAATCAACGTCACCGACGATCCAAATCGGGAAAGAAAATCAGCTTCAGTGAATGCGCTATCGCCGCCGCCGACCACAATAATCGGCTTATCGCGGAAGAAGAAGCCGTCGCAGGTCGCGCAATATGACACGCCCTTGCCGGAATATTCCGCCTCTCCAGGGATACCGAGCTTGCGGTATTCCGATCCGGTTGCGATGATCAAAGCGCGGGTTTCAAAAACGTCTCCCAGATCGACGCGTACGGTTTTCACGCCGGTGGCGTTATCGTTGCTCACGGAAACAACGTCATCCCAAATGATTTCCGCGCCGAACTTCTCCGCCTGGCGTTGCATATTGTCCATGAGTTCCGGTCCCATAACGCCGTCGGGGAAGCCCGGGAAATTCTCCACTTCGGTGGTGTTGACGAGCTGCCCGCCTGGAGTCAGCGCGCCCGCGATGACTAGTGGTTTGAATCCAGCTCGGCCCAAATATATGGCTGCGGTATATCCGGCAGGGCCGGATCCGACAATAATCACATCTCGCAAATCACTCATATTCCCACTGTAGCGAATCGTCAAAACGGACATCCACGCATCTCACGATTTCGCGCATTCCTTTTTCCTATGGCGTATTATCAAGTACCTTCCGAACCGGATCATCTACAGAGTTTCACGTGAAACACAAGAAATAGTGAATACGAACACACACAGGAATAATGTCGTATTCAGTTTTGCCGGGTATGGGCATAACCTCGCTTCTTATCCACGGACGATGGAAAGTCGTGACCGTGAAACCACATATCAGCAAGATCCGCGAATTGCCGAATCAATGCAAGTTCGAAATCTCCCGCATCGCCGGAAATATGCGGGCTGATGTGCACGTTTTCCATCTCCCACAGCGGATTGTCTGAAGGAAGAGGTTCGGTTTCGAACACGTCGAGACTTGCCGATCCTATGGAACCGCTTGTCAAGGCTTGGACAAGGGCTGTTTCGTCGATAATGGGACCGCGTCCAACATTGATTACATGGCAGCTCGCTTTCATGGCATCAAAGATTTCAGCGTTCACGCTATGCCGGGTCTGCTCGGTGAGCGGGGCACAGATAATGAAATAATCCGACCAAGCGGCCGCTTCGCGCATGTCGGCATTGCGGTAAATACATTCAAAACCTTCCGCAACGCTGGTATAGGGGTCGATACCTCGCACATGCAGGCCAAGCTTGGTGAGTGTTTTGCCGACCGTGCGTCCAATGCTTCCGACGCCGTAGATAACCGCGTTGGATTCTTTGACGGTTGCGCTCGTTGCATGCCGCCATTCATGGTTGCGTTGCTGCGATTCCAGAAGACGGCGCTGTTTGGCATATGACAGTACGCAAAACAGTACGAATTCCGAAAACGAGACTCGAAGATGCCTCAAAATCCTCGCAATTGACAAAATCTCGATATGCCTCGTCGATTTCATGGGATCCCATTACAGAACGATGCTCACCAATGGAAGCGTTGAAATCCTCGCCCACATTTCGTCCAACGATGCGCGCGTTGCCGTTGGAGATCGACTTCGCGCCGAATGGAACGTCAACAACATGTGGATTGCGCCAGCGGAAAAGGAAGCATGAAGGAGGTACGAACATGACGCAAAAACTCTATGAAGTGGACGTGCTCGACCACGTCGAAATCCGTTTAAGCGACGGAAAAACTATCTGCGAAAATGTGGATGCCTCGACCGACGGAAGTCGTGATGGAAGGCGCGGCGGAAGGTACGACGGAAGGCGCGGCGGAAGCGTTTCCTGTTGTGCTGGAAGCCATTCCATACCGCAAGGATGACGTGTGCCTTATCGACGATGCGGTCCGATTCGGATACGTGTCGGATGATCTGGTTCCCGCTGCCTATGACCTGGAAGTGCTGATAGTGGACGTGCTCTATGTGGCAGGTCCACTCATTGCCAGCGTGCTTTTGGCTATTTGCAATGCGGGTGCCACGCTTGGCGTGGTGTATGCGTTGATGGCTGTCGGCTGTGCAATGTGGCGGCGTGCGCGCCTGTGCGCTCGTATGCCACCCAAGTGCGTTCTTTGCGGCGGACTGAGGAAAGTCGAAGCGAATCGTCGTTGTTGCCGCATATCAATATTGTTTTGCTGCTGCTGATTTGCGCGTCGACCAGTGCGTTCAGCGGATGGATCGAAACCGCTGTGCCGCTGTACTATTCGCAGATCGACATGGCGTCTTTGAGCGGAACGCACGAAAAGGGCCTGCGTCCCATGTGGAACACAAGCCCTTTGGTGCAAATCGTGACGCCTGCCTGTGCAGGCCTTAGATCACTTGTTGATGACCTTCTTGAACAGATCGGCGCTGGCCTTGGCGAGTGCGAACTGGCCGAAGCCCGGATCGACGGAAGCGAGGTTGGCGTTGACGATCTGGTTGAAAGTGTTGTTCTTCATAATGTTTCCTTTCGTTCGGCTTGGCGGCGTTCTTGTTTTCTTTTCTTTCCTCTGGCCGCTGCCGTAAGTCTGTTGTTTTTCGGTTACGTTCAGCGCGGGTGGCGTTGCCGTTTCCCCGCGTGTGGGGTGCGGCTCCGGTTTTCTCTCCGGTTCCTGCCGCATCGTGTCTCTTTGTTCTGTTGTGCCTTTATCTTAGGCAGGCTCAACCGTCGATGTCATGCAACGATCGTCGATTCTTTTGTATTTTCATCGGCTAATCTTGAAATAAACGTAACGATGCTGTGATGAACATCAATCGTCGATTGCAGGGCAGTATTGCCGTCGCAAAAGAAGCGGCGCGATCTTCAGATTTTCTATCTTTTCTATCTTTTCTATGAAAGTCTCAAAATCGTTCTCCCGTAAGACTTTTCGCAAGGTCAGCATTTTTCTATCCATTTTCTATTTTCCTTATTTGCGGGAGTATTTGCGCTTGTTGCCAGCGAATGTCAGGTTACATTGATTGATATCGGGCTGATTGGCGTGGCTGTTCGACAGGCTGATTGGTGTCGGGCGTAAGAAAGGAACGTGATATGGCGACTATTCCTGAACAATATGAAAGCCAGCGCGTCGGTGTGCAGGGATATCGCGTGCTCAATCTCGATTTGGACGGCGTTTGTGCGGATTACAAGGGCGCGATTCGCGATTACCTGCAGCGGCAGGGCATTGACGTGCCGGAACGTGCGCTGCAGACCGCGCATTACAATCTCACGCGCGAGGACGGATGGCCGTTCGAGACGCTCGACGATTACATCGAAACGCACAAAGCCGCGGAGCGCGAGCATCTGTATGCGACGATGAAGCCGCTTCCGGGGGTCGCGCAGGCATTGCAGCGATTGGCGAATGAGCACGTGTACATTCGCATTGTCACGCACCGGCTGTTCGTGTCCGGCCAGCATCAGATGGTCGTTTCCGACACCGCGCAATGGCTGGACAGCAACCGCATTCCGTACATGAGTCTGTGCTTTACTGGGCTGAAAGACAGTATGCAGGCCACGATTCATATTGACGATTCGCCGGCGAATATCGAAACCTTGCGTGAGGCAGGGCAGCATGTGGTCGTGTTCGATCAGCCATACAACAGTGCGTATGCTGGTCCCCGAATCGACAGCTGGAGCGACGCCAACGTTGAAAAGCTCCTCACCCTTTTCGAATCCTGGCCGGAGTAAGGGGTGTGCTGGCGGTAGCTGCGATTCCGTCCGTGTGACTCTGGTAATCGGTTTTAGGTGCGGGTTGTGCGGACGGGATTATGTGAGCGACCGCATGATTTGTCAGTTGACCGCACGATTTCTTCTATCTGGCCTCATGATTTTGTTTTGGCGATCTCACGATCTGGAAAAGAGTGTCCCCGATTGAAATCGTGAGGTCAGCCAATCAAAATCGTGTGAAAATCGCAGATCGTGAGGTCGCCAGATCACAATCATGAGGTCAGCCAAACCAGATCATGAGGTCATGACTAATGCTGGGGTAGACGTTTCAGCGCGTCAGCCAGTCTGCGGCGGAATATGCCTGCGCGTCTTTGGCTTGAAAACTTGATTCCACGCGAGCCGCCACAAAGCGCCGCTCAGAGCGCAAAGACGCAGGAATTTGTGGAAAGCGGTCACGTTTCGCACATTGAGATAACCGGCCACGTCTCGCTCGACATATGTGCTGAGATATGACGAAAAGAAGAGTTCAAGCGGCATTTCGGAACTGTAGAGACGGGGGTGGCCGTCGCGCAGCATAAAATCATCCGCGAGCAAGCTCCCGAATCTGACATTAGAGTGATAAAAATGGCGAAAAGTTGGTTGTCGATTCTTGAGCCAAGTTCCATCGCTTTTCGACTACGACCATATTCCAAAAATAAATACACAAAGAGCCTGCCATACGTGAGGTGACGCATGGCAGGCTCTTTTCGTATCGCAATCTTCAGAAGTAATCGGATATTGCGATGTGCTGACGATCAGAACACTTGAATGCTTTCGATGTACAGCTGGTTGCCCGGCAGGCTATCAAGTGGAACCCACAGCATGATATCCTGCGTTTCCACGGCCTTGTCGAACTTGATGTCGGTCGTGCCGGAATCGTCAAACTCGAACTGCGCCACCTGTTCGCCTTGGGACGGGCTGTTTGTCGCATTCACGCGAATATATCCCTGACCACCGGAAGAACGAATTTTGATGACCATGCGATACGCCTTCTGCGGCTGGCTCAGATGCACGTAATATCCGTAGCCCTGCTGTCCGTCAGGATTCGACAGGAACTGACGATTGTCGATTTCGTATGCGGTCGTGTTTTCCGGCTGCTTCGGATCCGGCACTTTCTTCGACTGCTTGTCGGCGGTCACGACCTTATCTTCGGTTTTCTTGGGTTTCTTGGATGCCGTAGACTCGCCGGATGCCGGCGCATTGGCGGAAGTATCGGAAGAATCCTTGGAATTGGACGAATCGGTATTGCCGGACGTATCGGAATTGGAAGAATCCGCGGAATTCGCATCCGACTGATCTCCCTCGCCGAATGGCACTTCGTCAAGATTTATTTCCGGCCATGGTCCTTTTGAATCAGTCGTAACCGAATCTGAAGGCTGCATCAAACCATGAACCGCAAACCCAAGCGCAACCGCAACAACGATGACCGCAACGATAATCGCAACGACCTTCGTTTTCAGTTTGCCAAACAGTTTCGCGTCGGCAACGTCAGTATTCGCCGAAGCGGAAGGAGGATTCTTCGGCGTGAAGCTCGGCGGAACCGCGGCTCGACCGGCGGCATACGCGGCATCGATCGCCTCCTGCTCTGCTTTCAACGCACGGGCGGACTCCTCGCCGGGCTGAATGACCTGACCATCCGCGCCGATCACTGGAATGCGACCGGTTTTTTCCAACTGGGAATCGTCGGATGACATGCCATCGGCCGGTACGGAAACCCTGATGGGGAAGGAGAAGGGAGAATCGCTGGTGTCGGTCACACCATCGATGTCTTCTTCGCTCAGCAGTTCACGGCCGCTGCTCCACAACGATTTCACCGCTCCACTGGTGGCCGCGACGCCTTTCGCCAAAGCCTCCTTGCTATCGGAAAAATCGGTGTGAGGTTCTGGAGCGGTAAACGTCATTTCCGGAATGCTGCCGGCCACTGCCAGCGTATCCGGCAGCGGAAGCGTATCCTTTTCGAGAATCTGCAGCAACGGAACATTGGCGATCGAGCATTCCGAATCCATGGAAGGCAACGTGATATCCATGCTTCCCAACGATGACAGCGGTTGGTACTCGCCAAGCAACGCTTCCAATTCCGCAATGGTCGCCATCGGAACGGTGGGGAAGCCGTCGTCCTCTTCAAGTTCGAGACCGCGTTTGCAGATCACGCGGAATTCCATCGGCGTGGTCGGCGCGAGCGCTTCAAGACGGAAATCCGTCGACAGCGTGGACGGGCGTCGGATCAGCATAGCGTATAACAGCGCTGAGATTTGACGGATCGCAAGCTGTTCCCGATTTTCCAAAGCCTGCGCGCGGGAAGTGTCGGCAAGCATGATGCTCACTGGAGCGTCTGCGATCTGAATGCCGGAACGGGTCAGTCGCACCGTGTCGGTGCTGATGGAGAAATGTGTGAGATTGTCTTTTTGCAGCGCATGCAATGATTCGATGACTTCGCCAATGATGGAGCGCATGGCTGTATAGCTCAACGGCTGGTTGGCGTTCAGCGCAAGATATTCGCTGAGGGTCATGCCTTCGTCAAGCTGCGTCACCACCAGCGCGACCTGGCCGGCATGCTGGAGCTGCAGCACTTTCGTGAAGTGGGAATCATGCGAAATAGCCAGCATGGAAGCGGTTGCGTTGACTTCCTGCAATGCCTTGCTGCTGCTGACAATAAACAGCTGGCAATCCCGTGCGAGCACATGGTCGCTGGCCTTCCAGACCTGCAGTCCGGTTTCTTCGCGCAATGGCGAAACGAGCACGTAGCGATTGCTGATGGTATCTCCCAGCTGAGGTTTCATGGGTTCCTTCAACTTTTTGTAAACGTTTGTTCTGCCTATGGTCACTCGCCGTTTTCGGCGTCGCCCTGTTCCAGTCTATCGTTGGGGCTGGTCGGCTTGCGAAGTCCGGGAATACGTGAGGAAATCAGTGCGAGTGCCTCATTGAATTCCTCGGAACGTAGCAGCCGCAACATGCCTACGTAAACGATGAAGGTCACTATGGCCAGCAGTGCGGCACACGCCACTGCCTGAATCCAGTTCATATGACCGTCCACCGCTCCGATTTGGGCGCCGACAAGCTGGTAGACGCTGTCACGTACCGTCACGCCGATGAACATGGTAGCTACTGCCGCGCCAATCGATTTCAGATACGAGATGGCTATGCGCGGACCGTCGATATTGTTTTCGAATCGTTTGCGCAGCATGGCATACAGGATGGGGATCGGCAGTATGTAGCTCATGGCTCCTACCATGCCGATCATTGTCGTCCATTCGGTAGGGGGGAGTAGTTTCGCGCCGATGACCACGCTTACCGCTTGAATGCCCATGGCGAACAGCATGAAAATGAACGGCGATTTGCCGTCTTCGAATGCATAGAACGTGCGCTGGATAATCAGATACGCGCTGGCGAACGGAAGTCCCACGCCAAGCGTGACCAACGGTCCCGCCATAAGAATCGCCTCTCTGACGCTCACAGACGGCAGCAACGCGAGAATGATCGGAACGGGCATCACTACGAAAGCGACCGCGAAATAGCACATGATCACACCCATATTGCGCAGCGCCTGGCTGAGATCAATGCGCGCTTCGGCGATATTATGATCGGCGACCGCACGGGATATTTTCGGGAAAATCGCGGTTGCCAGCGAAACGGCAATCAGCGAATACGGCAACATGTAAATCGTGTACGCGTTCTGGTATGAAGCATTGCCGGCCACGTCGAGCGGATTGATGCCGAACTGCTGCTGCGCGAGCATCGGCGCGTTAGTGGAAGTACGCGTGATTACGATATTGGCGAGCTGGTCGATTACGACAATGCCGACACTCCAAGCCGCGACCGGTCCCATGGAACGCAATCCAATGCCATGAAGGCCGAAGGTGGGGCGGTATTGCAATCCGATTTTGGTCAGTGGAATGAACAGTACCAGCGCTTGGAATGCCACGCCCAACGTCCACGTGCCTGCGGTCAGGGCGATTTTGTCGGCGGTCCAAAAATCAAGCGGATGCTCGGTGGCACGGCCGAATAGCGCGATGAACGTGCCGAAGCCGATGCAGCTGATGATGTTCGCACCCACGGAACTCCACGCATACGCGGTGAAATGGTCTTTGGCCGCGAGAATCTGGCCGACCACCGTATATAGGCCGTAGAAGAAGATCTGCGGCATGCACCACAGGGTGAATGAGGTCGCCAACGCCATGGTTTCGGGGCTACCGTTCACATACAACTTGGTGAGCAGCGGCGTGCATAGGGCCATCAGGATCGTCACCGCCAACAGCATGGTGATGGCAAGCGTGATGAGCTTGTTGAGTTTGGTTTCGGCGTCTTTTGCCTTCAACGTGCGCACGATCTGCGGCACGAGCACGGCGTTGAAAATACCGCCGGAAACCAAGGTGTAGATCACCTGCGGAATCATGGATCCGGCTTGGTAGGCGTTCGCCGCATAGCCGGTGGTGCCTAAAGCCCAAGCGAGCAGAATGGTACGGATTTGCCCGGTCACGCGCGAGGCCGCGGTGCCGGAGGCCATGATCAGTGAATTACGGCCAACGGAAGAACTCATTCGTCTGGATCCTTCTTACGGTGGAATTGACGCCACAGTCCCAAAGCTCCAAGCAGCACGGCGATGCCGATGATGATGAAGCCGGTTTTGTCGCTGATCTGCAATGCGCTGGTGATGTGGGTGGTTTGTGTCGCTCCGAATGTGATGCCCTGCCTGTCCTGCAGGCTGAGCGTGGCGTCCGCGGTGCCGGAGGTGGCCACGCGGATGGTGAACGCCACTTGGGCTTCGCCGTGCGCGGGCACTTCCACGGTGTCGAAACGCGAAGTGACGATCTGCATGGAGTTGGTCAATGATGAGACTTTTACCGTGACCGGATAGGGGTGGCTGTTGCTGATGGTAACGGGCATTTGCGCGGTTTCGCTGACCACGTTGACGTTTTCCGTCGGTGTGATGGCCACGCCGTTGATGAGCAGGGACGCCAGTTGCCCGGCTCCTTCTACCATGGTGCTTCCGGCTGGATTTTCGCCGCCTAGCGCGTGCAGGGCCATGATGCCGTGCGCGTTGACGAGCTGCCTGCGCCACGCTTTGAGGCCTGCGGGGGCCTGCTTGGCATCGTCGGCGACGTCGGTGAGGATGGACGCGTTGAATCGTTTGATGTCGTTTGTCGAGGCTGCCAGTGTGTTGAGCGTCTGCCTGAGATTGGCTTGCGTCGCATCATTGATTCCGTCGGATTGCGGCACGATCGCGGCTGCATCGTCGCCGCTCAAGGCGGGGTCGGCATTGTTGAGCGTGTTCAGATCGGTGATGTTCAGCCATGGCGATTGTTCGACGTCCGTCATCAGTGCGTCCACGACGGACGGATCAGAGTTGCCGTTCAGGCAGACCAGCAGATTGCGTTCCGAATACGGCTGCTCCATCTGGTAGAACGCGCTTTGCGCGACGAATCGCGCGAGACGCCCGGCCGTTGTTCCCTCGCCGTCCGCTTCGGCGTCGGCACTGGTCGCCTTGCCTTGTGCAAGGTTGGAAAGCACGCTTTGCGCGGTCAGTACGGTGATGTCGCCGGCGTCGGTGGTTACTACGGTCTTGCCGGTTTCCGCGGTGGCCGCATCATCCTCTTCGAAATCATGCGTGGCGATGACGGTGTCGTACCCCTGCTGCTTGGCTTTCGCCAGCGCGTCGGCGGTCCAATTGCCGGTGCCCTGCCATGCATACGTGGTCATACTCGCGTTCGGGTCACCCAACGCCGATTGATAGTTTTTCAAGGCCTGTTCGGCGTTCCATTGCGAGGTGCCGACGCCTGCCGCATCATAGGTCTTGCTGTCGTTCAGCGCGGAATAGGCGGTGATGTCGAACAGGGCCGGTTGCGTGATGCCGTCGACTTGCGTCGGCATCGGCATCGCCTTCAGATAGGTTGGATCGGCCACCACCTGCAGTTTGTCATGCTTGGTGAACGTCTGTTCCAGCGACTTGAGTCGTGCCTCGTCTTCTTTGCCGGGAACGGCGATTTTCGAGAGTTCCGCGGAGGTGACGCCACCTTTGTTGACGAGCTGTTCCAGCATGGTGTTGTCGGTGGTCCATCCTTGCGCTTCGAGCGGCTGCACGATGGTGATATTCATCGCGGGCGTGTCGGGGGTATTGATTCCAGCTCCGGTCCGCGTTGCGAAAGTATGCGCTTCGTCTTGTTGAACGCCATTGGCCTCATAACTAAGCGTGACCGGTTTTGGCCCCCAGGAGTTGACGGACGCCAGCGTCTCCTGATTCGAGTCCGCGTCGATGTGCACGTTCGCCGAAGCTCCCGGTTGAAGCGCGGGAACCTCGCTCTGCCCAACGATATTGGGCGTGGGAATCTGCCCGATGCCTTCCGACCATTCCTGGATATCGTTGCGCGACACGAACGTGTAGAAGGCGTTCATGGCAAGGGTGAGCGTGCCTGAAGGGATTTCCTGATCGGTGGTGTTGGTCACCGTCGCGCTCAAATGATAGCCGGAAGTGTCGGTCAGCACGGCGGTGGAGGAGTCGATCGACAGCATGGTGCCGGATTGCGATTCCTGTGTTTCTTCGGCTTCGGCTTTCGGCACAGGTGCGTATAACAACATCAACGCCATGGTCATAACCATGGCGAGGATTGCCGAAAGCGCACGCATGCCGTGCGGAACGTTCCGTTGTGCGGGTTGATTCACCTTCACGCCTGTCTGTTGAGTTTCCTTGCGTACAACCATGCTATCTTTCGTTCGTTCGGGTAGCTGAGAACGTCGTCCAAATCAGCAAAATCCACCCAAATCGCGTCTTCCGCCTCATGATCCGGGTCGCCTTCCACCGTCAACTCGCCGCCGATCTGACGCAATGCGAAATGATGCACCAGCTTGTGCACGCGCTGGCTGGTTCCGGTGAACCAGTAGTCGATGGTGGCGATGGAATCGACCACTTCACCTAGGATTCCTGTTTCCTCGTGAACTTCGCGAACGGCGGTTTGCTGCGGTGTTTCGCCTTTTTCGATATGACCTTTCGGCAGGCACCATTCCAAATGTCCGCTACGCGAGTGGCGTGCGATGATCGCCACACGGCCCTTGTCGTCGAATACGAGACCTCCCGCCGAATATTCGCGCACTACCGGCAGTTCCTGCGCGTCGAGCGAGGCGAACGTGGTCGGACCGTCCGTGGCGCGCCGCTGCGGCATCATTGCCGGGGTGGGTGCGTTGGGCGTGATGATGGTCTCTTGCCGCAAGGAAACGGACTGCGATGTGTACAGCAGTTTGTCCGGTTCCATCGGATTTTGGGCATGGTCGTCCGCAGCATGGGCAAGCATGCGTGCAAGGTCTGCGGGCGTAATCATGATTCCAACCATACTCAATTCTGTGTGCAGGTGGGGTAACGGTATGCTGGTAAAGCAGAAAACTTGTGGTGCCGGAAAGGGATGGCGTGAACTTCGAAGTGTGGCCAGAGGCCATTGAATTAGGGCGTATGTTCGCCGCGGAAGGCTATGAATTGGCGTTGGTGGGAGGTCCCGTTCGAGACCTGCTGTTGCATCGTAAATCGCATGATTTGGATTTTTGCACATCGGCGCGTCCTGAGCAGTTTGAACACATTTTGCGCCGTTTCGGGCGCGATGGCTTTTGGGATATGGGCCGTAAATTCGGCACGCTGGGCGCCATGCGCAGGCGTGAGGATGGCACGGAAGTGCAGGTTGAGGTAACGACCTACCGTTCCGACACGTATGATCCCGACTCGCGCAAGCCGGAAGTCAATTATGGCGACACGCTGGAAGGCGATCTTTCCCGCCGTGATTTCACGGTGAATGCCATGGCGTTGCGTGTGCCGGAATTGGAATTCGTCGATCCGTTCGGCGGCGCGAACGATTTGGCCAAGGGCGTGTTGCGCACGCCGGTCGATCCTCGCCAGTCGTTTGACGACGATCCGCTGCGCATGATGCGCGCCGTACGTTTCGTGGCGCAACTGGGCTTCCGTATCGAACCGGAAACCGCTGAAGCGCTGACCGACATGGTCGATCGCATTGAAATCGTTTCCGCTGAGCGCGTACGCGACGAACTGGTCAAAATGCTGCTGTCCGATCGCCCGCGCGCAGGTATCGAAGCGCTGGTCGATTCCGGTCTTGCCGATATCGTCTTCCCGGAAATTCCGGCATTGCAGCTCGAAATCGACGAACATCATCGTCATAAGGACGTGTTCGAGCACACCATGATCGTCATTGATCGTGCGGTTGCCCTCGAAACCGGCCCGGACGGCCCTGTGCCGGCACCGGATCTGACGTTGCGTTTGGCCGCGCTGATGCACGATATCGGCAAGCCGAAGACGCGTCGTTTCGAATCGGGTGGCAAGGTGAGCTTCCATCATCATGATGCGGTCGGCGCGAAAATGACCCGCAAGCGCCTTAAGGCATTGCATTTCGACCATCATATGGTCGAGGACGTCAGCGAGCTGGTCAATCTGCACTTGCGCTTCCATGGCTACGTGGAGGAGCCGTGGACGGATTCCGCGGTCCGCCGTTACGTCAAGGATGCGGGTCCGCTGTATGAGCGCCTGAACCGCCTTACGCGTGCCGACGCGACCACACAGAACAAGCGCAAGGCCATGGTGTTCTCGTCGGCGATGGACGAGATGGAACAGCGTGTGCGCGATTTGAAGGAGAAGGAGGATTTCGACGCGATCCGCCCTGATCTGAACGGTGACGAAATCATGCAGCTGCTCGGCATTGACCCGGGACCGCTGGTTGGCAAGGCGTACAAGCACATGCTGGAATATCGCCTCGATAACGGCCCGGTCGAGCGTGATGTCGCTGTTGCCGAGTTGAACCGTTGGTATGAGGAACAGCAGGCCGAGTAGTCTGCTTGCTGACCTCACGATTTGGATTCTATGACCGCACGATTCGATTTTTCGGGCAAAAAATAGAATCGTGAGGTCAGTCGGTTCCGAAAAGTGCGGTTTCGGGGGTATTCTCTGGAGGATTTTGCCCGCGATTTAACCCACGAATATAAGAATTGACCTCACGATCTTGATTTTCAGTGAAAAATCGAAATCGTGAGGTCAATCCGAAAATCTGCAAAACAAAAAATCTGCAAATCACACGGCGTCGTGTTCGGGGGCCTTCTGTACGTCGGTCATCTTGTCGACGGTAACGCATCCCTCGAAGCTGTCGATCTCCTTGCCGGCGGTCGGCACCTTCTTCTGATTCTGCAGATTGTCGAAAGTCGCGCCAACCACAACGTCGATCAGCATATCCTCACGATCGTCCATCACCATCGTCGCGTCGGTGAAGTTGCTGTTCACCGTGTACGCCTGATTGATGGCGTTCTTGCCGAAGATGATCATCGTGCGTTCCACTTTGGAGCTGGTGTAGTTGCCGGCTGCCTGGGTGTTGAACTCGCGGTTCTGCAACGCGCTGCTGACGGCTTGCGCGAAGCCGGCGAATTCAGTGCCGTTGAGCACGCGCACGGTGATGTTGCGGTTTTCCACGTACTTGCCTTTGCTGCCGTCCTGTTCCTGTGCTGCGCAAGGGGCCTGCTGGCCGTAATTCGGCTGTACCGCGGCCGACTTGACATTGCCCAATCCTCCAACATGGAAGAAGAACAGCAGGGAAATCACCAATGCGATCGTCAAAATGGTGCCGGTGATGGTGAACACCACCTTTTGACGGCGGCGAATGTACTGTTTGCGCGCGGCGCGCTCGTCGTTAGCCTGAGTCATGTACGAGTCCTTCTCCAAAAATCGGTTGACTTCAACCTTACTGTTACGCGATGATATGCACAATCGGATGGGCCGGTGCCTTGGTGGCGATGATGCGGTCGACGCAACGGCTTTGTTGCCATGCCGATTGCACGGCGCGTGCCGCATCGTCGGTTGGCACGAATGCGATTACGGAAGGGCCGGATCCGGAGACGAACGCCTGCTTGGCGCCTGCCTGCAACGCTTCGTCGATCGCCTGTCCGCTGCGTGGATGCAGTGAGATCGACGCCTGTTGCAGATGATTGTTGTCGGTTGCGCCGGCGCCGATTTGGTCGAACATGGCATACACTTCCGGCGTGCGCAGTTCCGCCTGATACGCGCCGACCAGCAGACGGCCTGCAAAGCCCTGATCCGTCAGTTCCAGCACGGCGTCGCTGTTTTCGCTGAGTTGTTCGATCTGCTCGCCGAAGCCGGTGCCTCGCGCATAGCCTCCGGTCAGGCAGAACGGCATATCCGCGCCCAATGTGGCGGCAACCTGTTGCAACCGTTCGATGGACCAATCAAGATTCCATAGCGTGTTCAACGCCAGAATCGTGGCGGCCGCATCCGCGGAACCTCCTGCCATGCCCGCGCCAACGGGAATGCGTTTTTCGATGTTCAACGCCACATCCGGTTCATGGCCGCTCGCTTCGGCCATGGCGAACAGGGCGAGCACGGCATGGTTGCGTCGCATGTCGCTGCCGGAGGAGGCCAGATCGCCAAGATAGTCACCTTCAAGATTCAGGGAGAAACCGGATCCGGGCTTTTTGCGACTGGTGGTGACGGTGTCGTACACGCCGACGGCGCAGTAGATGGTGTCGAGTTCGTGTCGGCCACCCCATTCGCTGCGTGGCCTGCCTACGTGCAGGGTCAGATTCGTTTTCGCCGGGCAGTCCACGCTGACCGTGTTGATTGCGGTGTTGGTGTCGCTCATGCTTCCGACACCTCGCCCACGGCTCGTGCCAATGCCACGAATTCGTCGATGGCAAGCGTTTCGCCACGGCGCGTCGGATCGATGCCCGCCTGCTCGAACGCTTCGGAGGGCACGATCTTCTTCAACGCGGCATGCAGGGTTTTGCGCCTCTGGCCGAATGCGGCGTCGATAAGACGGAACACGGTTTCGCGGTCCACTACGGAACCGTCGGGATTGTTGGCCGAAGGCGTGTGCCCGCCCTCATGTCGTTTGAACAGCACCAGCGCGGAATCCACATTCGGTGCCGGCCAGAACACATTGCGCCCGATAATGCCCACACGTTCCGCGGTACCATACCAAGCGAGCTTCACGCTTGGAGTTCCGTAGATCTTTGAACCGGGCTTTTCACTCAGTCGGTCCGCGACTTCCTTCTGCACCATCACGAGGAACGTGCCGAGATTGTCGAAACGTTCCAGCAAGGTCAGCAGAATCGGCGTGGCCACGTTGTATGGCAGATTGGCGACCAGTGTAAACGAATCATCATTTTGGAAATCAGGCAGATTTTCCGGCGTCACGGTCAACGCATCGCGATTGACCACGCGGAAACGATCCACCGCATCCGGCATGAATTCGGCGATGGTGCCGGGCAGTCGTTCCGCAACGGGCGGGTCGATCTCCACGGCGGTCATCGTGGCGCCGGTTTCCAAAATCGCCAATGTCAGTGAACCGAGTCCAGGTCCGACTTCCAGCACATGATCGTCGGCGGTCACACCTGCCTCGCGCACGATACGACGAACCGTGCCCGGGTCGATTACGAAATTCTGCCCGAATTTTTTCGTCGGGCTGATACCGGCCTCGGCCGCGATACGACGAATGTCGGCAGCCCCCAACAGGCGGCCTTGCGCGGTTTCGTCGGTTGCGTTGGTTTCGTTCGCGTGTTCTGTCATTACCTCATTATCCGTTCAACTGGTATGAAAAATGTGCGCTGTTGCGTTTGCGTATTGTTGCGATCGGCGTTGTTTAATACCATCCGACCTGCTCGGAATGCTCCCACGCCTTCGACGGGCTGCCGTAGCGTTGCGCGATGTAGCTCAGGCCCCAGTCGATCTGCACGGCCGCATCGTCACGCCAGTTTGTGCCGAATGCCGCCATTTTGCTGCCAGGAAGCGACTGCGGAATGCCGTAGGCTCCGGAAGATGCGTTTTCCGCATACCACAGCCAGCTCGATTCACGCGTCCACAGTTTCACCAGATCGGTCCAGTTTTGCCCGGTCCAGCCATATTGCGCCGCAGCTCCTGCCGCGTAGGCCTGTGCCTGCGCGGGGGAGGGGTGATAGAGGCGGCATCCTGCCGAAGGATCGGAAGGTTGCGGTGTCGGGGTGGGCGTCGGATCCGGCGTGGGGGTCGGGTCAGGAGTTGGCGTCGGATCCGGGTCCGTCTTCGATCCGGAATCGTCCTTCTTGTTGTCGCTCGAATTGTCCGTATTATCGGAATTATTGTTCGAATCGTTTTTCTTGTCGGAATTATCGGAATTGTTGTTCTTATCCGAATTATCGTTCTTTCCGGAATTATCATTTTTCCCGGAATTGTCGGAATTGCCGGTATCTCCGGAATTGCCGGATCCGCCATCCGACCCCGAATCGTCGGAAGAAGCTGCCGGTCCTACTGCGATGATCTGATCGAGGGCGATTTTCGTGGTCGTTTCGTTGGTCAGCGTCTCGCTTTCCTTCTCGCCGTCCACATACGTGACGTCGTACGTTTGCTGGATTTCGCCGTCCTCGCCTTCCTGCCTGACTACGACTTCGCCAGGCTGCAGGCTGGGATCGATGATGGTTTGCGTGCCGAATGGCACCGCTTTCGTGCGTGTCTCCTCGCCGTGCGTCACGCGGCGGACGCGCAGGATCGTTTCGCCGTTGTCTTTTTCGACGCTGACGCGATCCTCCTTGTTCAGCGTGATGCCTTTGGAGTCAAGAATGGAGGCCGACGGCAGTTTGCCATTTGGCGCTTCGGAACTTTGCCCGTCTGCGATGACGGTGACCGGCCCGTTTTGGTTGATGATCAGTCCGCCGGTGAGTTTGTTGTACACGTTGTCGATATTGACGGTGACTTTTGCCGCGTCTGCTTCGTTTTGCTCGAAGAATCCGATCAGCTGTTCGGCGCTGGTCGCCACTGTCCAGAAGGGCACTTCCTGCCCGTTGATGGTGATGGTGGTCTGGTAGGCGCTTCGTACCGTCACCACGTCATGGTTGCTCAGCATGCTGGTGGGGCTGGTGGATTCCACGAGATCGTGCGTTTTGACCTTCACGCCGCGTTCCTGCAGCAGGCGGTCGACGCTCATCGCGTACGTGGTTACGGTGGTGGTTTCGCCATCGATGGTCAGAGCCACGGTTTTGCGCGCGCCTACGCCGAATGCAAGTGTCGAGGCGAGCGTCAACGAGACCACGCATGCCGTCACTCGAACACGCCGAAGCGTCACGAATCTCCGGGGGGTCCACCTTCTTGTCATACGTCCTCTTTCCAGCGACTGCCTACATCGCCGTCATTGTAACGGTCAGATCGGGACGAATGGCATGGTTTCCGCTGGTTTTATCTATACCGCCACATTTTCGAGGAAAAGGAGTAAAGAAAAAAGGGGGCAGGAGAGAAGGGGATGTCCTGCCCCCTACCCGGACGAGGCAGGTTGGGGGAAGCCTCGTCCGGTCGCCAGAAGCCATAAGTTGGGGGAAGGCTTCTGGATCACTTACCCACGGTAAGAGGTCAAAGCCCGTCAAAACGGGTTTCGAGCCTCCTGTCGGGATCGAACCGACGACCTGCCGCTTACAAGGCGGCCGCTCTGGCCATCTGAGCTAAGGAGGCTTGTGCCGCTTTCTAGCATAATGCATAAAACGGCAACGATTGAATAGCATAACCAGCGTGCCCGATGCCGTCAACTTGGAACTGCGCTTTGGCTGGCACGCTGGCGAGTAGGGGGTTATTGTTTTTCGATTATGAGGATTGCGTAGGGCTGATCACTCGCCAGTGGTGTTGGAAATCGGATCCTTGTCGGAGCCGATGGAGGGCATCACGCCTTCCTTGCCGATGTCGTCGGACTTGATTCCGATGGCCTCCAGCAGGCCTTCCTCAATGGTCTCCTGCGCGGTGCTCAACTGGTTCATATCCCAGAACTTGCCGTTGATGGTCACCGTTGGGGTGGTCATGCTGTCTTTGTAGGTTCCGGACGTGTTCCACAGTTCGGAGCGCTTCGGCGTATAGGTGTCGATGGCGTCAAGCCAATCCTGGTAGTCGCGGCCAAACGCCTTGTCCGCCACATCCTTGGAAACTCCCGAGGCGATCATCTGTTCCTTGATCTGATCGTCGCTGACGGACTTGTAATTCGAGCTTTCCTCAGGCTGGAAATCCTCGGCGTACATTTTTTCGAGGAAGGTGATCAGATGGCTCGTATCGCTGTCATGCTCGGCCAGATAGATCGCGGCATTCGCGGCGCGGCTTGAATAATCGTCGGTGGACCACTTGTCCATAAACGCCATGAAATGCAAATCAAGATTGATCTGACCCGCGTCGACCATCTTCTGCAGATCCTCATCAAGCTGACGATGCAGATTGCCGCAGCCCGGGCACAGGAAATCCATGTAGATCGCAACAGTCGGTGCGCCTTCGACGGACTTGCCGTAGCCATCCTTCGAAATCAGCAATCCGCCCTTCTTATCGACGAGCTTAGGGGTGTTTCCGACTTGCTGCAGCTTGTCGTACGCTTCTTCCACGGTCTGGGTGGAAGCTTGCGTTTCGGTGTTCTTGTGCATGTTGTGATACACGGTGAACGCGCCGATCGCCACCAGGATCACCAGCACCGCCATCACGATGGCGCCGATGAGGGTCTGCTGCCTGCGCTCCTTCTCCATCTGTTCGGCGCGAGCCTTCATCTCCGCGGCCTCAGCGGCCCTACGCTCGGCGCGGCTGGCGCGCTTCTGCGCATCCTTACTGTTCTGGGCCATCCACATTCCTTTCGATGTTCACATCACGATGCTGTGCACCATAGTAGTGTGGGCACGCTATTGCTGAATGAAGTATTTCGTAAAAGCTTACGTTGCCATACTACGTGCGATTATCTGATGTTTTTCTGATGATTGCAAACGTTTGCCGATTTTTGATTTTCGCTGCGTATTTCGTGAGATGGCGTCACTACATATCGTACGATTCGGCAGTGGTGCCGGATTTCGGGCGGCCGCGCAATGCGCCGGCACCCAATCGCAGCACCAATGCTCCCGGAGCGAGGGCGCATACCAGCCAGCCGATGGCGCAGCAACCGGCCTGGGCGACGCCGCTTTGCGAAACCGGCCCTTCAATCCAGGTCGGCAGCGGAATCGTGAATCCGAATATCGACGTATCAACCATGGCAAACGGCAGTTGCAGCGTGATTGTGGCGATCGCCAATCCCAATGCGGCGATCGCAGCCATGATCAATGCGCGCGGCACCGCATAACCCAGCCCCTTGAGCACATGCCAAGGCAGTGTGGCGGCGCGGGCGAACCAATCAGAGGCTTTGCGGCTGCCTCCACGGCGTCCTTCGCGTTCCAGCTGCGCCTCCATATTGAATCCAATGGTGGCGAGCAACCAGGCCAGCAGCGCGCCCGCGATCAGGGCGATCCATGGCGAGAACAGGCCGCATACGGCCACAGGAATCGCCATCAGCACGCAGAGGGGCACGCCTCTGCCAAGCAGTTCGCCGCGTTGCACGTCGGCCGGATTCGGCGGCTGCAGTACACTCTGCGGCACATTCGGGTTGAGCGGCGCGGCCGGAGTGACCGGTGTGGTTGGCACGGCAGATGTTTGCATGTCTTGTGGCTGCGCACTTTGCGCCATTTCAACCGATGCGTTCGGTATTACGGCAGGAGGCCGCTGGTTGGCGATGCGCTGCAATGCAGGTTTGATGGCCGGGTCGATCTGTGCGGCCTCTTGAGCGGGATTCCAAGCGTCCTGGACCGGCATCACCCGCGTGGATTGCGGTGTATCTTGCGGCAGCACACTGGTATCCCCACTATTGACAGGCAGCACGCGCGTGCCGGTGCCAAGAGGAATGGTTGCGGTATGCGCGTTGATATCCATGACCGAGGTGCCGGCATCGGGCGCATCGGCAATAACGGTATCGGTTATGTCAGCAATAACGGTTGCACCGATTGCCTGCGTGGCCTCAACGAATTGCGGCAAGGTGCGCGTGCCGATGGCGTCTTCTCCCGTCACATGGTCTAACGCCCGCCAAAGCATTCGTGGATTGTCGGGCGATCCCTCAAAAGGGAGCATCGCCTCCGACCCGGCACTATCGGCGACATCCGAAGTATTCCCCGAAATCCAAGCTTGCGGATTCAACGCATCCAACGCAATCGCCTGCAACAACTCGTCTGGAGTGCAACGTTTCGTACGATCCGGATTCAACGCCGAACGGAACGCGGCCATGGTCCCAGCCGGCAATCCCGCCAAATTCGCGCTTCCCGCGGCAGCACGCTCCAATACCGCCATCATCGGTTTCGTGCCGAACACCGGCTCGCCAGTGGCGGCAAACGCCAGCACGCTCGCCACCGACCACCAATCGCTCATATCATCGGATTCGGCACCGTCGATGATTTCCGGCGCGATGAATCCAGGCGTGCCCATCACCAATCCGGTACGAGTCACATGACTTTCGCCCTCGCCCATGGCAATGCCGAAATCCACCAATACCGGTCCGGTATTCGACACCATCACATTCGTCGGTTTGATATCGCGATGCACAATCCCGGCCGCATGCACAGCCTTCACCGCCTCGATCAGCTTGCGTCCCAACCGTTCCAAATCATCGCCCACATACCGGCCGTTGGCGCGCACGTCCTCACGCAAATTCTTGCCTTCGATCAGCTCGGTTACGATAAAAGCCAGCGCATCATCCAATTCCATATCCACAATGCCGCACACGCCGGGATGACGCACTTTCTGCAGTGCCATCGCCTCCCTGCGCAGGCGCTCGCGTGCAGTCAGCTGGTCGCGGGAGCGTTCGCTGGACGCATCTTCCTCGGCAAGGGAATCACGCAATATCTTCATCGCATACTGATGGCCACCGTCATCTCGCACCCGCCATACCGATCCCATGGCACCCGAGCCAAGCCGGGAAATCAACGTGTATCCGCCAACGAGGCTGCCTGCCTCCAGATTCAATGCGCTTAAGTCGCTCATGGCACCCATGGTACTTGCCTTACGTAAGTTGCCGCTGGAACAGCTCGCTGTAGTGTGCCGAAAATATCGCAGGAATTGCGATTATGGAGTTGGAAGCGCAATGAAGATCGATGATTTCCGCAATCAAGGCAAGGATGTTGCAACAATCTGCGGATGAGCGCACATTGTGCCAGATGCATGCGCGCAACGGGATTATATGTGCACGAATGGTAGTTTTACATGCGCAGGTGGTATGCAGATTATGCACGCGAAACGACAGGCTGGGAAAAATCAGGGCGCTTTTTTCGCGGATTTTGGTGAAATCGAAACATCGACATGAAGAAGTGTCTTCACTTCTGGAAATTGCGTGACGCGGGGCAGCGTTGCATGATTTCTGGTTTCGATGCGGAAATCGGAGCCTGCATGTCGTTTGGTTATGAGAATCAAGGAGGAGGCAGACCATGCTGCAAATCAACATGGCTGACGTCATGAACGTTATCGGTTCGTTGACGCCGTACCTGATTGCGATTGGCGTGCTATTTGTGCTCGCGCTGATCATCACTTTCGCCGTCAACAAGAAGACGGTGAAGGAAGTTGCGACCCGTAAGATCATCCACTCCGAGTCTTGGCTTGTGGCTCTAGTCGGTATTGTCGTCGCGGTTTCCATGATGCTGTCCGGTCCGCTGTCGACGCTGCTCAACAACGCGACCATCACCAAGTACATGCTGTCTGACACCACTGTTTCCAAGGCCAACGAGCTGGCCAAGGAAGTGCAGTCGGAAGCTATCACCATGCTGAAGAACGATGATTCCAACCTGCCGTTGAGCAACAAGAAGGTCAACGTGTTCGGTTGGGGCTCCACCAACCCGGTTTATGGCGGCACTGGCTCCGGCTCCATGTCTGCCCAGTACGACACCGTTTCCCTGCTTGATGGCATGAAGGAAGCCGGCATCGAGACCAACGCCGACCTGACCAAGCTGTACACCGATTACCGTGCAGATCGCCCAGTTGTTGGCATGTTCGCTCAGGATTGGACCCTGCCCGAGGTGCCGGCCGACCAGTATTCCGATTCCCTGATCTCCGATGCCAAGAGCTTCTCCGATGAGGCTGTTGTAGTGCTCACCCGCGTCGGTGGCGAGGGCGCGGACCTTCCGATGAACATGAAGGCCGAAGGCATCACCTATGAGAACAACTCCAAGGATTACGAGGACTTCAAGGACGGCGAAAGCTTCCTGCAGCTGAGCCAGACCGAGCGCGATATGCTCGACCTGGTCACCAAGAACTTCAACAAGGTCACGCTCGTCTACAACGGCGCCAACACCTTCCAGTTCGACTTCCTGAACGACTATCCGCAGATTCAGTCCGTGGTATGGTGCCCGCCTGCGGGCCAGACCGGCTTTTCCGCGCTTGGTGACGTGCTCGCTGGCGAAACCAACCCGTCCGGCAAGACCTCCGACACTTTCCTGAAGGATCTCACCCAGTCGGTGTCCTACAACAACTTCGGCAAGTTTGAATACACCAACATGGATGACAAGGCCGCCAAGTACAAGGGCTTCACTGGTGATGAAGTCACCGCCATCCCGGGCTTCGTGAACTACTCCGAAGGTATCTATGTGGGCTACAAGTTCTACGAGACCGCAGCTGCCGAAGGCGCTATCGATTACGATTCCATGGTCGCTTTCCCGTTCGGCTATGGCTTGAGCTACACCACCTTCGAGCAGAAGCTCAATGATGTAACGTACAAGAATGGCAAGGTCACCGTTGACGTGACCGTCACCAACACCGGCGATACCGCCGGCAAGGACGTTGTCGAGGTCTACTACAACCCGCCGTACACCGAGGGCGGCATTGAGAAGGCCAGCACCAACCTGGTTGGCTTCGAAAAGACCAAGGAACTCAAGCCGGGCGCTTCCGAGACCGTGACCGTCGAATTCGACGACGATGACATGGCTTCCTACGATTACCAGAATGCCAAGGCGTACGTGCTCGAAAAGGGCGATTACGACATTTCCATCAACTCCGACTCCCACACCGTGATTGATTCCAAGAAGATCACCGTGGAAGACACCATCACCTACGATTCCGATTCGAACACCCACAATGATGACCACACCGTGGCCACCAACCAGTTCGATGACGCCGCTGGCGATGTGACCTACCTGAGCCGTGCCGAACATTTCGCCAACTACAAGGAAGCCACTGCGGCTCCGACCAACTTCGAAATGTCTGACTCCGCCAAGGAAACCTTCTACAACAACACCAACTACGATCCGTCTCAGTTCAACGATGATTCCGACGAAATGCCGACCACTGGTGCCAAGAATGGTCTCCGTCTGGCCGACATGTACGGCAAGGATTATGACGACGCTGATTGGGACAAGCTGCTTGACGAGCTGACCTTCGACGATATGGACAACCTCATCGCCAATGGCGGCTACGGCACTCCGGCCGTCTCCTCTGTCGGCAAGATCCAGCTTACCGACGCTGACGGCCCGGCCTCGCTGAACAACAACTTCACCGGCGTCGGTTCTATCGGATTCCCGGCTTCCACCGCATTCGCTTGCACTTGGAACAAGGATCTGGCCAAGCAGTTCGGCGAGATGATCGGCGACATGGCTCACGACATGCACGTTGCCGGCTGGTACGCTCCGGCCATGAACATCCACCGCAACGCATTCTCCGGCCGTACCTTCGAGTATTTCTCTGAGGATGCGCTGCTCTCCGGTGCCATGGCTTCCAACGAGATCGCCGGTGCCAAGGAGAAGGGCGTGTACTCCTTCATGAAGCACTTCGCCCTGAATGATCAGGAAACCAAGCGTACCGAGATGCTCTGCACCTGGACCAACGAGCAGGCCATGCGTGAGATCTACCTCAAGCCGTTCGAGATGAGCGTGAAAGAAGGCGGCGCACAGGCCGTGATGAGCGCCTTCAACTATATCGGCAACACCTATGCCGGTGGTAACAACGCTCTGCTGAACACCGTGCTCCGTGACGAGTGGGGCTTCAAGGGCTTCGTCCTGACCGATTATTTCGGCGGCTACGGCTACCAGAACGGTGATCAGGAGATCCGTAACGGCAACGATTCCATGCTGGCTACCACCTCCATCACCAACCACATCACCGACAAGTCCGCAACCTCCGTGAAGGCTATGCGTACCGCTGCTCATAACATTCTGTACACCGCCGCCAACAGCTGGCAGTATGCAGATGGTGAGCCGAAGGTCACTACCCCGATCTGGAAGACCGCCATGTACGTGGCTTGGGGCGTGACCGCAGTCCTGGTGATCGCACTTGAGGCTCTGGCTATCAAGCGCTACATGGATCGCAAGAAGGCCAAGGCTGAGGTCACTGCCTGATCTCACTTCCTTCTCACAGGTCAAAACATAACTGAATAACAATTGAAACAGCGAGAGCCGTCGACTTCCCTGAGTCGGCGGCTCTTGTTGTATTTCAGCGTGCGTGCCGTCGCAAGTGCAGCCAGGTTTCATGCTTCTTCGCGTCTCTTTTGTATTTCTGTTCTTTCTGTTCCGCTGGAATCATGATTTGCGATTGCATTTGGGTGTTCATCACATGGGAATGAGATGTGTATGGGTATGACACGCCGTTTATAGTTTGTTTTTTGGTTCATGTGGGCGTTGTCTTCGGGGTCTAGACTGGCTGTACGGCCGTTCGGAGGCCTTTTTCGACACGCCGGGGGATGCGTTTATTTGCAATGGTTTTAGGGTATCTTTGGAAGGGTCGATTTGCGTGATTGCCGGGGTTCGTGTAAATTGACTCTTCGCTGCCGCTCGGCGAGTGGTTCCCCGGTTGGGGTGCCTCGAGGCGGGTGAGCGGTGGTGGTTTGAGAACTCAAGAGCGTATTTGTACTAC
>OBUQ01000296.1_pt1 | contig 52807 bp, 44 predicted proteins | sample 1494951 | NCBI WGS metagenome assembly OBUQ01 (sample SAMEA2579938, study PRJEB22360) | human gut metagenome | biome: human gut; feature: human-associated habitat; material: faeces | place: Denmark | collected 2008/2010
GCAAAACCTCCACGTAACGGGGATATCTCTCCCAACTTACGCTTTTCCCAAGCGTTCCGAGCAAGCAAACCACAAAAACATCAACAACCAAACTCCGCCACAACCCCTCATCTTTGGTATGCTAATACCCAGAGAATGCTGGCGATCAATTAGTGTCAATCAATTTGAACCAGCCAGCAAAATATTACTTTGGGGTGACAATTGTGAAGGGTAATGCAGAACTGATCGTCAGTCAGGTGATTGCGAATAATAGGACCATCAATATTCCAGTTTATCAACGACGCTATAGTTGGCGGCGGGAACAGTTGGAACGGTTTGTCGCGGATTTGAAGACGGCTTATGCGAATCAACGCGAGCGATATTTCTTTGGAAGTTTAATTTTGAACGCCACTGGTGACACTAGTACAGTAGATGTCATTGATGGGCAGCAACGACTGACCACTGTTTCGTTATTCTTGATTGCTATCCGTGATTTTTTAGGATCAAGTGATGTGGATTATCAACGAGTTAACGAAATGTTTTTAATAGACAGGTTTGATCGGGATTCAGTCGCGAAGAATCGGTTGCATCCGGTACCTGGTGATGAGGAACAGTATGTCGATGTACTAGTTAATGGTATGTCAGCTGCGGATACGATTTTCAAAAACACCTACGCTTATTTTTGGAATGTTTTGCAGCAGGGAGACTTAACAGTTCGTGAGTGGCTTTCCTTGTTGGAACAACGGTTGCAAGTTATGAACATCGTTGTTGATCAGTACGATGATGCTCAATTGATCTTTGAAAGTTTAAATTCGACCGGTATGAATTTAACGGAATCAGACAAGATCCGGAACTTTTTGCTGATGGGCTTGAAGGGCGATCAACAAGCAGCGGCTTTTCAACTGTGGCAACAGAACGAGCGCTTGGTTGGCAGTGAGGAGCTCTCGCGGTTCTATCGGCAGTACTTGACCTCGTTGGCTCGGAGCTCAAAGCCGGTTAAAGAAAATGAGATTTATAGCGATTATCGCCGTTTTGTGGGCTTGACCAAAGATTTTGATCAAATTGCTCAATTGAAAAAGGAGCAGGCGGCAGCCAAACTCTTTGCGGAAATCACGGCGCCAGCGACTGTTGACATCAAAGATCAACGAGTCAAATCACTTTTGATTAGACTCGGTCATTTGAATAACGATATTTTGGTGCCGTACTTATTGCAGGTGTTTGCAAAAACGCGTGATGGCGCGCTATCGGCTGATCAGTTAGTTGAAGTGTTGCGGGTTTTGCTTGCCTATCTGGCCCGGCGGCTTTTTATTGGCGTCCCCACCACTGGGCTGAATTTGCTGTTTGCCGCGCTGGATCGCCAAGTGGAGCATTATGTTGACCAAGCTAAGGTTGATTATGTTGAAGGCTTGAAGTTAGTGTTGACGCAGATCGTTAAAGAAAATAAACGTTTTCCAACAGATCAATCTTTAAAAGACGCGTTGGTTGAGAAAGATTACTACCACATGAGTTCTATGTCACTGTGGTTCATTCTAGATGAACTGAATAATGCGAGTGGTGAGGAACAGGACTTATTCGATGCGGCGCAATCTGGTAAGTACTCGATTGAACATATTATGCCGCGAGTTGTGAATAGTAGTTGGCAGAAGGCTTTGGGGACCGATTGGCGACTGGTCCACAATGTTTGGTTGAACCGACTAGCTAACCTGACTTTAACTGGGTTTAATGGTCAGATGAGCAATCGCCCTTATATTGAGAAGCGGGATATGGCAGACGGTTATCGTAAGTCAGGTATTAAACTCAACCAATGGGTAGCACAATTCGATAAGTGGGATGAAGCAACTTTACAGGAACGGCAGGCTGATTTGTTAACAAGAGCGTTAACAGTTTGGCCACGTCCCAATGTGTCAACTCAGCTTGCAACAGACGATCCAAATTCATGGGATACGTTGGATATGATTCTAGAAGCTAACCCAACCGGCACTAAGCCAGTTGCTTTCAGTTTTGTTGATGATCAGGTGGTTCAAATTAAAAGTTGGACTGATTTGTACAACCAGCTAATTGACCTCTTGTGGGATGCTGACCCATCTAACTTTTTTGCAATGGCTAATAGCGATGAAAGCCTTGTTAAACATGTTAATGAAGTCGAGGCAGATCAACGGTATCGGCAACTAGGTGATTCTGACGTTGCCGTTTACGCAGGTGGAGACAGCGCTTTGGGTCGAGTGCAACACATTAAACGATTGTTAGCTGGCAGTGATCATGATTTGTCAGAGGTCAATGTTAAAACAAGTCAAGTTAGCCATTCATAAAAATTGATTGGTGTGTGATACATCAATAAGTTAAAAAGGAGTCCTCCATGTCCCCAATCGACACCATCAACCGCGTCATCAACATGGTTTCACTGGTCATCCTGCTCTTTTACATCGTTAAAACGTACCGACAAGTCCGCTCGTTGGACTTTTTGGACTACTTTGTCCTTTACCTAAAACATCGCCAGACGATCTATGACGAGATGCAGCGGAATCCGCAGATGCGGCAGAAACAGCTGTTGTCGTTGTTTGTTAGTCTCATGATCCTGACTTTTTGGGTGATTGGCAGTCTTGAGAAATTGATGACGGCCTGGAACTTTGGAAACTTGATCAATGCTTTGATCGTGTTGTGGTTGTTTGGCTACTTTTTTTATCAGACTTGGCAAACTAAACATCTGAATGAACAGAATCGTTATCTGACGTTTGCTAATCATTTTCAACGACAGCATTTTAACGCAGTGATGACGATTTTTAAGCGGAAATTAACGGCGTGGTCAGCCGAAGACGATGAGGATGCGTTGGTGCGAGAACGGTTTCAGCGGTTGTTTGATCGGGTCACTGCTCAGGCGAGGCGGCATCGGAAGGCGGCTATGTTGAGCGATGACATGTATGCCTTGTTTGATGATCAACTGTTGCTTCGGGCTGACAGTAAGCCGTTGACTGGTAGTGAGAAGAAGTTGCTGAGTTATTATGTCGGGTATTGGGATGCTGGGCCTTACAACGACTATAGTTTGAGCATGATAGAGGAGATGGATGACCAAGAGCGGCGCATCGTGACGAAGGTGCTGAACATCACGATGGCGATGATGGGATTAGGTTTGGTGTTACTGGCGATTCGGCAAATATTGGGCTGAAAAACGCGTGCATGGTCTGAATGTGGCGGCGGCTTCAACGTCGCGCATGTCTGTGAAGAGACTGATGCAGCGCTTAACGCTGCAAGCACAATGGCGTTTAGCTCCTTAATTTTGATATTTTAAAAAGTGACGACTCATTTCGATTGACTGCTTCACTCGGTCATCGGCATGAGTCGTCGCTTTTTTTAAATTTGAAAATAACCGCGACAATTTTCCGAAAATACATTATAAAATTTGAATGAACATGTTGACACAATATCTCATAAACTTATAATCGAACTATTACATTTCAACTGGAAGCCGATTTTAATCGTAATCACAAGTCGAAATGCACACAATTATTAAAAACATATGTGAGGTAGCCAATATGGAAGAAAACAAACGTGATCAGACGTGGTTTGGGTTAGCCATGATTTTGTGTGGTGCCTTGGTGTCGATTCCTAGCTTGATTCTGGGCGGGAGTTTGGTGGCGGGAATGTCGCTGCCGGTGGCGATTTTGACGGGCTTGGCTGGGTACAGTTTCATCGTGTTGATGATGGTGTCACAGGGGATGCAGAGTGTTGATCAAGGCAAGCCGGCTGTTGTCGTGGCACAACAGGTGTTTGGCAAGACTGGGTCGTCGAAGGTGATTTCGATCATTATCGCGATTGCGGCGCTGGGCTGGTTTGGGATTCAGGCGAATGTTGGCGGCTTGGCGGTCGCCAATTTGCTGACGTATCTTGGACTGCCGATTCCGACGTGGCTGGCGTCGTTGTTGACCGGGCTGCTGATGGTTGTGACTGCGATGTATGGCGTGAAGCTGATCCGTTTGTTGGCGTATGTGGCGGTGCCTTACTTAATCATCGTGATTCTGTATGGCTTGTGGTTTGCGTTTGCCAAGCAGGATGCTGCGGCGACGATTGCGGCGTATCATCCGAGCGGCACGCTGTCGTTTGTGAATGGCTTTTCCTCGACAGTTGGCTCGTTTGCGATGGCTGGGGTGATTGTCGGTGATTACGCGCAGTTTTCAAAAAGGCGCTCCGATGTGGTCAAAGCAGCCGTTTTCGGGGTGATTCCGGCTGGGGTGTTGATGATCGCAGTGGGTGCCATTTTGACAATTGCATTTAAGTCGACGGATATTAGCAGCTTATTTATGAAAATTGGGTCACCCGTGATTGGTGGCTTGGCGCTGATTCTTGGGACTTGGAAGGTCAACGTGGTCAATGCCTATTCTGGCGGGATTGCGGTGGCTAATATTTTCAACATTCCTGAGAAGTATCGCAAACTGACCCTGTTTCTGGTCGGTTTGGGCGGCACCGTTTTGTCGATTGTCGGGATTTTGAATTATTTTGAGCCGGTCATGACGATTTTTTCGGCGATGATTCCGCCGGTTGCAGGTGCGATGGCGGCTTCTTATTGGGCGATTCATCACGGTCAGTTGCATGCGTGGCAGCCGGTCGCCGGGGTGAATTGGCTTGGTTTGGCCGCGTGGGCGCTGGGTGCGGTGGTCGGGGTGCTGCCGGTGTTAGTGCCGGCTGTGCCGAACATTCCGGTTTTGGGAATCATCATTGCCTTTGTGCTGTATTATGCTGGCGCCAAGGTACATCCGGAGTGGGACAAAGCTTCCGAACTGAATTGAACGGGTAACAAGCAGCTGACGACATATAACGGAGGGTATCTATGCGTTTATTAGATCAGGAATCAATTGAAAATATTGCCACCGGGGCAGCATTTTTCGGTGCTGGCGGAGGCGGCAACCCATTTTTAGGCAAGTTGATGGCCCTTGAAGCAATCAATAAAAATGGCCCCGTGAAGTTGCTGGATGTTAGCGAGATTCGCGACGATGACTATTTTTGTCCGGCAGCGATTATGGGTGCCCCGGCAGTGATGATGGAGAAGATTCCTAAGGGCGATGAGTTCGAACGGGTTTTCAAAATGTTGAGTCAGTATACAGGCCATCAATTCGTCGGCACTTTTCCCATGGAAGCCGGTGGGGTGAACTCGATGGTGCCAATTGCACTGGCGGCGTCTTTGGGGATTCCGCTGGTGGATTGCGACGGCATGGGGCGCGCGTTTCCGGAATTGCAGATGGTGACGTTCTATCTTGGCGGCGTGGCGGCGACGCCAATGGTCATTACCGATGAAAAAGGCAATGCGGGGGTCATCAAAACGATCAGTGCCAAGTGGGCTGAACGCTTGGCGCGGGTGCAGACGGTGGAAATGGGCGGTAGTGCCACGGTGGCGTTGTATCCTTCTAACGGCAAGCAGATCAAGCAAAATGGTATTCGTGGCATTGTGACGCTGTGTGAACAGGTTGGTTTGCGGATTCGCGATGCACACCTAGATCCCGCCAAAGCCCTGACTGAAATTCTTGAGGTCACAAAAGGTCATCTCATTTTTGAAGGCAAGGTCATCGATGTGGCTCGGCGGACTGAGCGTGGCTTTAACGTTGGCGATATTAAAATTGACGGCTTTAACGATTTTCAGGATCAACATTTGAGTGTGCTGATCCAAAATGAAAACCTGTTGGCGCTGCGCAATGACAAGCCGATTGTCATGACGCCGGATCTGATCGAGATTGTCGATGCGGACACCTTGTTGCCGGTCACGACGGAAGTCATCAAGTACGGCAAACGGGTGAAAGTCTTGGCAACGCCAGCAGATGCGCGGTGGCGGACAGAGGCTGGAATTAAAACCGCCGGGCCACGGTATTTTGGCTTCGATTATGATTATCAGCCGGTTGAAGACTTAGTGAAGGAGGGCTAGCCATGTATCGATTAGGCATTGACGTTGGCGGTACCAACACAGACGCAATTATTTTGGATGACCAGCAGCATGTGATTAACTCAGTGAAGCGCCACACCACTAAGGATATTCAGACCGGTATCAGTAACGCCATTCAGGCGGCTTTGGCTGATCAAGCGCTAGATCTCGATCAAATTAGCAAGGCGATGCTCGGGACGACCCAGATCACGAATGCGATTGTTGAGCGCAAGCACATTGCCCGTGTCGGCGTCTTGCGGCTAGCTTATCCGGCCACCGAAGCAATTCCTCCTTACACAGCTTGGCCGGAAGACTTGGTTGCGAAGCTGTCTGGCAAGTATGCGATTGTTAAGGGCGGCTATGAGTACGACGGGCAAGTTTTGAATGAGCTTGATCCAGATGAAATCAACGGCATTTTGGCAAAGTGGCGCGGTGAGGTAGATTCAATCGCGATTATCGGCGTGTTTGCCGCCTTGCGCGTGGATCAGGAACAAACCGCTGCCGAGCTTGTGCATGCCGCATATGGCGCCGATTTTCCGGTAACCGTGTCGCATGAAGTGGGCTCGCTGGGCTTGATTGAACGCGAAAATGCGGCAATTTTGAATGCTGGCTTGTTTCGCGTGATTGAGAACACAGTTGATGGTTTCGAGCAGGCATTGGCAGCTTCTGGCATTAAACATGCTTCGTTGTATCTGACCCAAAATGATGGCACTTTAATGACTGCGGATTATGCGCGACATTTTCCGATCCTGACGATTGGCTCTGGCCCGACCAACAGTATTCGCGGCGCGGCGTATCTATCACATTTAAAAAATGCCATTGTGGTGGATATCGGCGGCACGACAACAGATTTAGGGGTGTTGCAAGCTGGGTTCCCGCGCGAGTCCTCGATTGCCGTTTCCGTTGGCGGCGTGGCGACTAACTTCCGGATGCCGGACATCATGTCAATTGGGTTAGGCGGCGGTTCGATCGTTCGCCAACAGCAAGATGGCAGTGTCACGGTGGGACCTGATTCCGTTGGCTACAAGATTACCGACGAGGCGCTGACGTTTGGTGGTAACATTATCACCGCCACTGACATTGCGGTTCGTTTGGGTTTGTCGGATGTCGGCGATCCCCAACTGACCAAGCAAATTTCGCTGAAGTTCGCTCAGGCGGCTTTGCAAACGATCAGCGACATGATCGCCGTGGCGATTGATAAAATGAAAACGAGTGCTGAGCCAGCAACGGTGATTCTTGTTGGTGGCGGGGCGATCATTGCACCGCATCGGTTGGAAGGGGTCGGCAAACTAGTTCGTGACCCATTGGGCGGTGTGGCAAACGCGATTGGTGCGTCCATCAGTCAAGTTTCGGGTGAATACGGCCGAATTTATCCATACAACCAGATTCCGCGCGACAAGGCGATGGCTGATGCCAAGGAGAAAGCTACTGCCGCAGCAATTGAATCTGGCGCGGATGAAACGACGATTGAAGTCGTTGAAGTTGATGAGGTACCGCTGGCTTATCATCCTGAGAATGCGAATCGGGTGAAGATTAAGGTGGTTGGGAATTTGGCGAAATGAAAAAGCAAACCTGATGATGATAATACCCATCATCGAAATTTGTAGACTGTTATTGGTGACCGGAATAAGTTTTCAGACACCAGCTTGGAATAACATATAAAACGAAAAAACGACGGCCAGTTTTGGACGCCGTTTTGTTCATTTCCTCAGGCTGATGGGGCCTGGTGATGATCATGCATTCTGGAAAACATGACAAGCTTGATGTCACACCTAATTCCTGCTGTGGTAAACTTGACCTTGTTAACAGGAAGCAGGGGTGTGCATGACGGCAGTTTGATCGAAGACTGCAGTTGCTGCGTTTGATGGAAAGAAGGAGAGATCGTTGAAAGTCATTGCGATTGGAGACAATGTCGTTGACCTTTATCCGGCTGATAAGCAGATGTATCTTGGCGGTCATGCAGCAAATACGGCGGTTTTTGCTGCCGAACTCGGCTTGCAGGCAGCCTATATCGGGACGTTCGGGAATGATGCGCGTGGCGATTTTGCGCGGCGCATGTTGGTCGAACGCGGCGTAGATGTGCAGCATTCGCTACAATATGCCGGTCGAAATGCTTTTACAACGATCACAGGCAAAGATGGGGCACGGCGTAAAGTGGTCGGCGAGCCGCCACAAGAGCTGCGACTTGACCCAGAGGACATCGCCTATATCAATAGTTTCGATCTGGTCTATCTGAATAGTGAAAGTCATGCGGATGCTTTTCTGCAGGCTATCACAGCGCGCAAGGTTTATGACTTTTCGATCCTTGACGATGACAAACTGTTTAAAAAGATTGCGCCACAGATTGACCTCGCCTATCTTTCTGGCAAAGCACGGTCTGATGATGATGTGGAGGCATTGATGCGCCGAGTTGCGGCAGCTGGTTGCGATCGGATTGTTTGTTCACGCGGATTGCGTGGTTCGGCGGCGCTGGTTGACGGCATGATGTCTTGGCAGCAGGCGCTTGGCGTGAAGGCGGTGGATTCGTTGGGAGCAGGGGATGCTTATATTACGTCCTTTGCTGCGACCTTGTATTCTTCAAGCAAGCCAACATTGGATGCCAAAGTTTCGGAATCATTAAGTCATGCGGCTAAGTTCGCTTCGGCGCAGGTTTTGTTGCCCGGTTCATTTGGACATGGCGCACCACTGATTTCGTGAAAATGACGCTGTGTTTCGCCATAACGCGCTTACCAGCCCAGAAACCTGCGCATAAGGACCTTGATCGCAATGGCCCAAAACCAACCATCACGCCCAAGGCCGATTATGCTCCGGTTTCTACCCGGGCTGGTTCGCGCTCACGAAAAAACCGTCGATCACAAAATCGACGGTTTCTTTGATGCTTTTTGATAGACCAAGTCGGCAACCCATTTCGGGAACTTTGAAAAGATCGGTACTGTGGGTTTTGGATCGCTGACCGTGCGCGTGAACGATCAGCAATGCCGGTAACATCAAATTGGGATTTGAACATGTTCCGATTTTTTAGCGCTTCTGTTTGCGCTCTGATGTTGCTGGTTGCTGTGTCGCGACTTGGTTATCAAAGCTGACAGTTGCAAGTCAACCTTGAGCAAGACATTAACTTTGGTTCTTTTTCATGCGGCATCACCGTCTCCCCCAAGACAGTGGTGATGCCGCATGTGTAGAGATGAAAATTCATAAGAGAGATGAAAGACTTGTGGATTCAATACGATATGGTGCGTGAATGATTGCCGATCCAAGCGACGTGGGTACCCGCGCTGATTTTTAATTGTGACCGAACAGTCTTCTGGTGATGTCCTGACATGAACCAACTCCCTTCCGGCAAGTACAACCAGAAAAGTCGAAAACCATCAACCTCGCGCCACCGTTACTGTGCAGTAGCTGGTGCGGCTGGCTGACCAGGTGTCAATGTAAAGGTGATGACACCGGAATAGCTTTCAGCCTTAACAGCGTTGTCCTCAGGAATTGCCAACGTTGTTTTGTTCAGATCATAACTGCTAATGCCGGCACCGTTTAGCGATTTGGTCGTGGCGAATAATGGTTGATCTGAATCCGTCAACGTTACCGCTTTACTCCAAGTCGGGGCATCAGTATTCGTCACTGCTGGTGCATCTGGCGTTAGTTCGATGGCCGCGCCTGGCAGAACATCGCCATTAGCGGCTGGGGTCGCAGACGCTTTGGCCGACACCGTATACCCGGCATCCGTACCGCGGAAGTCATTGATCGTTAATAATGAGTTGTCAGCGGAATTAACCGTCTCGTTGACATTGCCTCTAACAATCCCTTCGACAGGCTCACTTGGAAAAGTCAGTGTGTCAGGCACTGCAAGGTCGATTGTGCCACCCGTCACTGCGACTGTCGTATTTGTCGTGCCAACGGTATTGTCCGCAGCTACAAGCGATGAACCGGTTGCAATACTCCCCACAACGAGACCGGCAAACGCGACACCGCTCAACCACAATTTCTTTGACATAAAAGTTCCCCCCAATTGATGTCAAATCGTTCCATTCGCTGGAACAACTTTAATTGTACGCGAATGGTTGCGAGAGCCAACAAAAACGAATTGAGTGAGCAAGTAAAATTTATTTAATCGCTTATTAATAGGCTTTACATGGAAACCCGCTTTCAAATTCACGAGATCACAAAGCTAAAAATAACTTTTTGTCTCGTTTTAAGGTAAATAAATGCCGATTTGTGAGACTTAAATTGCCAGTCTAAGCTTCAACCCCAAAAATATCAAAAGAATGATAGTAGTAAAAGTCGATGCTAATGGGACGCTCGAGATCACTTAAAAGTCAATGTTAGCAGCAAGTCAGCCACCTTTTTGAGGGTTAGCTAATCAATATTTGCAGCCAACCACCATACCGGTTAAGCTTATTTGAAGAAAAGAGGCCGATCATGGCAGATACACACGCAACATCAAGCGAGGCACAACACATCATTAAACTTCCTAATGGCGGCACAGCTGAGGGGATCTTGCTGCATCGCGGCATGGCCAATCTGCAGCACGAGGTTGATAGTGCAGATTTTGCGCCGCAGACAAAGGTTTATTTAGCATGGCTGAATGATCTGAATGGCAATCGATTTGGCTTGAAAATCACGGATGCGGCAGATAAAACATTGTTGCGCCACACCCAGTTTTTGGACGATGCAGTCAAAGAGTTGGCATACGCTGATGCGCCAGCAAATGCTGAGCTGACACCGGACGATTTCAACCCGGCGCGAAAATTTTATCTACCATCTGCCGGCTTGGTCGCACTGCTGGCGGCCATTCAGTGGTCAGTGAAGCACGGGCGAGAAGATGTCGTAGTTTACAGTACGCATCGCCCAGAATTGCAGTTTTATCAGATCCGGCAGCAACCGACCTTTATCCAACAGTGGGCTCAGCATGAGTTGCAAGCCGTACCGGAGGATTTTCGATTTCGGATTGCACCGAAGCTCGACAAGGCTGCGACACACGAGACAACGAAACTAAGAATGCAACTATAAAGTTTTTGTCGGTGATTGTTTTTTGAGAGGAGGGGCGCACATGGCTAATCAGGAACAAGTTTATGAAAATGTTGATCTGCAAGTGATCAAGTTGCTGTTTAATAGCGATAACGGTGATTATAAAGTTTACGCCGTGCGGATTCTGAATCCGAATCCGGCGCTTAAAATGACGCTCACCCAAGAGGCAACCATTACCGGTGATATGGGCTACTACAATCGCCGAGCGATCATCACCGCTGATTTGGTTTACGATGATGCTGGCTCATTGCGTTATAACAAGCCGTCTTACAGATTGGCGCGGTTGCATTTTGGCTTGCCCAAAGAACCGCGCCGGCAGTGGCAGCTGATTGACACGTTGCTGGTGCATCAGCCGACAGTTCGGCGCCGATTGCATGAACATTTTGCGGATGATACCCCGATCTTGACGGTTTTTTCCACCGATCAGGTAAAACCGGATAGTGTCCCGGGCATTGGTCCCGCCACAATTAAGAAAATCGCCACCGCCATCCGCGGCAAACTGGAAATTGCCGTGTTGGCCAATCACTGGGGCAAGGCACTAAGCTCAATGACTTATGAAAAAATTTGGTTGGCTTATAAAGATGCCAATTTGGCCATGCAAAGTATTGATGCCAATCCGTACCTGTTGATGTCAGTTGCCCAGCTTGATTTCAAGAAAGTCGACACCTTTGCTAAGACGCGTGGCATTGCAGCAAATGATCCGCATCGGCTTACGGCAGGACTGCAATATATTTTTCGCACCGCTGTACTCACGCAAGGATTGACCTATATCACCATTACGTGGTTCCGGCAGCAAGCCGCTACTTTATTGGCTGTACGCGAAGCCGATTTGAAAATGTTTGCTAATCCGCAAGAAGCCTTGCAATACGGCTTTTTACTTAACGAGCAGTATGGACTGGTGACGAGTTGCGATATGTTTGCCACAGAAGGATCGGTGGCGCGGATTATTAAAGTCGCTCAAAAAACAGCCGAACCGTTGATGGCTCCGGATGAGCTAGATGATGCGCTCGATCAGTTTCTCGATCGGTTTCATTTAACCATTAATGATCAACAGCGCGCCGCTTTTCAAAATGTGAACCGTCATGGCTTGAGCGTTTTGAATGGCAGTGCTGGCACCGGTAAAACTTGGTTGACCGATTTGCTGGTTCGGTTTTTTAACGCCCAAGCAAAAGGTAAAAGTGTCTTGCTTGCACCAACTGGCCGCGCCGCCAAAGTTTTGGCAAAGTATACGCACGAGCCGGCTGCCACGATTCATGCTTATCTGCATCTACTGCCAGGTGAAGAAACCGGCCAGTTTGACGCGGATGCCGACTGGGAAACCTTTGGCGATGCGCGACTCATTATGGTGGATGAAAGCTCAATGCTGACAACGCCGCTAGCCTACACGGTTTTGAAGAACGTTAATTTCAAAAAGGCGCATGTGCTGTTTGTCGGTGATGTTTTCCAACTGCCGCCCATCGGTCCTGGCAACTTTTTAAAAGATTGTTTAGACGATGAACAGGTGGCGGCGACAACACTGACGCGCGTTTATCGGCAAGATAGCCAGTCCGGCGTGTTAGCACTAGCTAATCGCATTCGTGAGCGGTTAGCGCTGCCTTTTGGACCAGACGATGATCGCTATGTCAGCGGCAATGTGGCGCTGTATAACCAACGCAATGCTGGCCGGGTGTTTGATGCTGGGGTGAAGGCGTATCAGGATGCGCTGGTCAAAAGTGGTCAGCAGATTGATGCGCAATTGTTGATCGTGAATAAAAACATCGGTGCAACTGGCCGCTTGCGATTTAACGCGGAGTTGCAAGCGTTGGTCAACCCGGCTAAAAATGGCGAACCGGAGTATATCAGCAGTTACGTGGACCCGATCACTAATCAAAAACATCACTTGCGCCTCAATGATCGGGTCATGATTTTGAAAAACGACAAACATGTCCCGCTTGTTGATCCGAAAACATGGGAACGGCGTGCGGTGCTGGGCGAAAATGGCTTGCAACAGACCGATGATTTTGGCACTAAGCGTTGGCGTGAGACAATTGTGGCAAACGGCGACACAGGGGTGGTAGCCCATATTGATACCAAACGCCATTTTGTTGTGGTCCAAATCGGCCAGCAATATTGTTACTACAGTTTTGGCAGCGTACCGCGCGATTTGACGCTGGCTTATGCGATTACGGTGCATAAGGCCCAAGGTGGGCAGGCAGATACCGTTATTGCCATTGTCAACGGCGCCGACATGATGCTCAATGCCCAAAGCTTTTATACGGCGTTGACGCGCACCCAGCAGCAATTCATCTTTTTTGGTGACTTTCGGGTGCTCTTAGCCCGCACCAAAATCTATCCCATCGACGCCCGCCATGATTTGCTCGGCAGTTTTCTATCCGGCCAACTGACAGTCGATACGTTCAGCCGCTATACCTTTGATCAGGTCTTGGCTTGGTTGGATAGGCGGCACGCTGAACGCTTATCCACGCGACCCGCGCTGGAAGCAGAGGAAGTCAAACCAAGCGAGCAGCCATTTGCCGTTCGTTATGCGGAACAACTGGACATCTTGGATCAGATTGTCGATGCGGTTACTCAATTGCCGGCTAGAAAACCTGCTCGGGATGTTTGATAGTCATATCATTCATGGAAGACAAATAAAGGCGAGGGATTTTCTGAGAATTCGGAAAATCCTTCGCCTTTCGGCTTATCACGATAACTTTTTAAAGACCTCAGTGCCAAGGCGGAGCAATCGTACGCCAGATCGGGCTCAGCCGTGCAAACAACACAGCGACCGGGCCTTGTCGCTGATGTTGTTAGGCGACTTCGAGACCGGTTTTTGCGCTCGAAGCGCCGTCTCCGCTCTAGCTACGCGTCGCCACCCGTCTGGCCGAAGATTGCGGAGTTGGGCACGGCGCAGAATCTTTATTCTAAATTCTTTTTTGAATATACCGCGAGCACATTTGTCGTGCCATTTTAAATTCGCGGACCACTAGCCTTGACCCAATACGTGCGACCATCTGCAGTTCGATCGAGAAAGCCGTATTCAATCAAATTACGCCTGACCGTGACATAATCCTCAACGTGCTGCCTAAGAATTTCATTAACCGCGGTTTCCGAGTAGTTCTTTTGAGGATCGAAGCCTTTGAAAATTTCCGATAAAATAATGAGCTTGCGTTTCTCTTTTGATGGCCAATTCGTCACGCGACCATCAGCGTCCATGAAACTTTTGAGTGTCTTGGTTCGTTCCTCAGGCGTGATCGCATATCGATCATCGACCATTTTGGCACCGTCGTGAGGGATGATCAGCGCGTCTGGCATCGCTAGCAGCGTCATGGCGGCGAGAAATTGTTGTGCCTGTTGCGCCTTTTCACGGAACTTAAAGCGGTAGTTGCGGATGGTGGAAGGCGAAACTTTGAGTCGTTGTGCGATGACAGTATCACTGAGTCCCTGGGCGAACAACTGTAAAACTGTCTGTTGGCTGGATGACACCCCAAGTTGACCAGCGGGTTGTGCCACTAACTCTGCAAGCGCGCCATGATGGACTTGGGCGACATGCTGACGGATCATGGCTTCAGCTGTGAAAAAATGGCCATCTTGCGGATAGACTTCATCTGCAGCAAATGTGACCGGACAGTAGCGGCATTGGTAATGATGATTTTTGAGCCGATAACCGTGCGTTAGCTCTGAATTTTCGAAAACGAAATTATTTGAAGTTTCCATATAAACAAACCTTTCTAATATTTGTTTATATATTAACTTGGATTTTGCGAAACTGCAAGTTTTGAGCTCGCTGATGACTTTTTACCTGCACAGAAGCGTTTTTTGATACATGCGATGAGTTTAATGGTGGGGCTTGAGCGCGAGGCCGTGCACGCAAAAAAAACTGACTCAAACTGTCAATGATGGCTGATTCTTCACATCATTACCGGCCAAAGGAGACTGGGTCGGGAATGGTGATACTCATCAAAGGCAATTTGGGCCAGCTTTTTATAAAGACTACTTCGCGATGAACACCAGTTGTGTTGCGGTTGAAAGGTGAGCATCGAAGCGATAAGTCGGGGAATCAAAATGTTTCAAATCCGCCGCCTTGGTTAACCGATGGCTGGCGGCAAAACGAATCATTTCACCACGGGCCATTTTGGCATAAGTGGCACGGGTTTTTAGTTGACCGTTAACGCGATGGGCGAAACGGACATCTATGAATTGATCTTTTGCTTGCAAGTAGGGGCGAATGGCTTTGGCATATTCGTCAGAGGCGAGGTTGATGATGGGGCCGGGCATTCTGGCTAAAGCCTGATAAAGGCGGTTGCCCCAAAAGTCATATAGATTGCGATGATGAGGCAGAGGTAAGTGATTTTGCATTTCTAAGCGATAAGGCACAACGCCATCGAATGGGCGCAAAATGCCATACAGTCCTGACAAAATCCGAAGATGTTGCTGAATGTACACCAGTCCGGCGTCGTCTAGCAAGTCCGGAGCCATGTATTGGTATTGAATGCCAGAATAGCTGAAGATGGCCGGTGACTGTTGGCGAGTCAGGTCACTTTGCTGCAGTTGGTTGTAGGCGGTTTGCGTGAGTTTGTCACTGGTATGCCACAGCGCCTGCGCTTCAGAAAAGGTCAATTGTTGCATCAGCAGCAACAGCTCGCCAGCTTGGGCACGATATTTGGGCTGGCTTTGGACCGGGAAATCGTCTTGAGCGCGGATCATTTTCTTTGCGGGAGCGATGATAAATTTCATGCGAGCGAAACTCACTTTCTAGCGGCTGAGATTAAACGGTCATGCTTGAACAACAAGATGGTCTAACTTTGCGTGGTTATTTGATCAAGCGTTGGTGCTGCGGTGGGTTGCGGAAGGTTGGTTACCGCCGTCAGCTCCATGAGCGTTGCCGAAAAATCACCATGGGCAAGTGGCAAGGTAACACCGGCGTGGTTCAGTTCTAACCCGGTGGCATTTTTTGTGTTGTCGATTTGATAAGACAATTTTGGATCCAAGTAATGCAGCAGTACATGTTGATAATGAGGAATCGGCGAAGTGACACCGACTGAAGTCAAGACCAGTGCCTTGGTTTTGGCGGCGTTAGTGATCAGCCAACAAACCTCGTCTTGATTAACATGGCTAGGTCGTAACCGAAAAAGCAAACCATTCTGCAATTCTTTGCGATTCGCTTTGTAAAAGGCAAAACTGGCCTTGACCGCCGCGGCTTCAGCGGGACTGAGCTGACTCGGCGGGCATTCGATGCCAGTGATGCCAACCAGACTTAACAGTGCACGGGTATGCAAGGGCGTTAACCGCGCATCTTGTAGATTCGGGGAGGCGGTGAAATGCGAGACAAAAATTTTGAGCGGGAAAAACAGCGAGAAGCCGTTCATAATTTTCATGCGGTAAACCGGGTCAGTAAAATCGCTGGTCCATGTTTGGTCGGTGTAGGCGATCATCCCGCCATCTAAACGGCCACCGCCGGACGAACAATTTTCGATGAGTAGCTTTGGAAAAGTGTCGCGTAACGTTTTCAAAACCCGATATAAGCCGCGGGTATAGCGATAGCCGACTTCACCTTGTTGATCAGGTGGCAGCACCGGACTGCCAGGTTGACTGAAGTGGCGGTTATAGTCCCACTTGAGGTAGTCAATGTGATTATCGCGCACAAGGTTAGTTAGAACTGTGATCAAGTGATCCTGCACAATCCGCTGACTGAGATCGAGAATAAGCTGATTGCGAGAACGTAGAGGTTTTTGGCCGACATACTGCATGGCCCAGTCAGGATGAGTGGCATAGAGCTCACTATTTTCGCTGATCATTTCGGGTTCGACCCAAAGTCCAAAAGCAAGGCCGCGAGCGTGAATTGCGTCAGCCACCGGGCGCAAGCCATGTGGAAACTTAACGGGATCAGGTACCCAGTCGCCAAGTTGGCCAGCATCGTTAGGCCGATTTTTGAACCAGCCATCATCAATGACCAGTAACTCAACTCCTAACTCTTCCGCTTTGGGAATCTCGGCAAGAATTTTGGCTTCGCTAACGTCAAAATAAGTGGTTTCCCACGTGTTGTATTCAATTAAGTTTTTGCGCGGCAATGGCATGACATGATCGGCGAAAAAGCGATGGAAAATTCGACTGAGATCATTTAAGCCATCGTTGGTGTAAGCGACGGCTGCTTCCGGCGTGACAAATGGCTTGCCGGGCTTGAGTTGCCAAGCAAAGAGCTCCGGATTCAGTCCCATCACGAGCCGGCTGTTGTCGAACTGATCGACTTGCGCTGTATAGTTAAAATTGCCGCTCCACAAAAGCGTGACGCCTAAAGCTTCCCCAGCAAATTCATTGGTCGCTGGCGCTGCAAGAATCGTCGCCGGGACACCTTGCGGCCCACTGGCGCCATAATTACTGCCGATTGACTTTTTGCCGGGGGTCAGCGGCTGGCGGGTCACTTTGGCCTCATTGAGATGAGCGCCGGTCAGCGTAATGAGGTCATAAGCGTGGTCGTCAAAATCCAGTTGAAGGCTGGCAGCATGAGTAATCGTCAGTGTCGTGTCTGTCAGATTACGATACTCAACTTGTTTGAGCAAGACAGGCAAATCGCCGACAATCGTGTATTTGAGCCTGACAGCAAGCGTCTGGGTTTCATCGTGCATCGTTATGATCAGCGTTTGCCCGTGCGGTGTTCGCGCTGTCGGCAAGGTACCGTTAAAGCTTTCATTGCCAGCAAGGATTTGATAGTGGTCAAACTTGAGATTACCAATCAGCTGACCGTGACCGTTACGCACGGCGTAAGCTGGCGTACGGTAATCGCCGCCCATCAATGTGCTATATTCCAGCGGCAAGGTCGTCAGTGAGTAAGGTGCGGCATCATTTTGAATGTTAAAAGCATGACTGAAGTCTTCAAGTTTGGCGGTACCGGAAAAATGATCCAGCGCCGGTCCGCAGTATCGTTTAACAAGATAACCGCGAATAACCTGAATGACATAGCTAAAGGTGTCGTTGTGCAAATGAAACAATTGACGTTCCGGATCATATTCAATATTTGCCATAAAGTTTACCCCCATGATGGTGAGCGCAAACAGGTCTTTGCGCCTGCAAGCGCGTTATGGTGACTTGTTTCAGTCTATTATAAGCGAATGGTTGTCGAACTGCTTGCGATATCGGGGGATGTTTTCATTTCTGAAACTTGAATTGCTAGAAATCACGAGTGAGAGCCATCATTCTCTTGTAGGACTTGTGGTTCATTAAATTCCGAATAATCGTAGGGAACTGCTAGGCTAAAATTTTCTTGCCGTGCCAAACTCCGCAATCTCCGGCCAGCTGGGGCTGGAACGCTGTGACGGCGCTTTGAGCCCGCAAAGTGCGCGGTCTCAAAGTCGCCTAACAACATCAGCTCCAAGCCCGGTCGCTGTGTTGTTTGCACGGCTGAGCCCCATCTGGCCTACGATTGCTCCGCCTTGGCACTACGGTCTTTAAAAATTGCAATAAATACGCCATGAGAAGTCAGAACCAACAATCTTTATTTGTCGATTGAAAATGATGCATTAAGCTGATATTCCCAACAGCAGAAAGAAAGAGTTGGCGGAGCGACGATGGGCTCAGTGGTGAAATTGTTCTTAAACGGGTGGTTTTCCCGTTTTAGAACAAGGCCAGACTTTGAAATCGCGCCGGGTTTGCGCGAGTTCAAAGCTGTGCCCACCACGTTCCAGCCCAATCGGCGCGGAGCCAACTCGTACTACCGGTGTTCAACCAGCCAACACAAGAACAAATCATCATCCTATTTTGCTTATAAAAATTATAAACAATAACTACTATTATCTTTGACCCGCGAACCAGCACTCCCGTAAAATTTTAATTGTAATAAAGAATGACTGCGACATTATCAAAAAAATATTCGAGGGGAGTGCATCTTTATGAATGCATTTATTGGATGGCTGAATCGGCATGTGGTGCCGATCGCGGCTAAGATTGGATCAATTCGGTGGTTAGTTGCTTTGCGTGACGCGTTTGTTGCGATCATGCCAGCGATGATGGCCGGCGCAGTTTTGACAGTCTTGAACGTTTTAATTCGCGATATTCCGACCCAGTTCAAGTGGATGGGCATTGTTGATTCAATGCAATGGCTGATCGGCATTAATGCGATGGTTTGGACCGGCACACTGGCGATTCTAGGCTTGCTGTTTGCCTTCACGTTCGGCTATCAATTAGCAGTCCAGTACCAAGTTGAGCCGGTGACTGGCGGGATTGTGGTACTAGGCGCATTCATCATGAGTTTGCCGCAGAATTTCACAGTCGCTTTAAGTAGTGCACTTGGTAAAGGTGCTACAAAGTTGATTACCGATGCTGGTGGGGTTGTTGATGGCAAGAATATCAGCATGTGGGGCTACTTCAACTTTGGCAAGTTCTTTGGTTCCTATGGCTTCTTCACCGTCATGATCATGGGCGGCATCGCCATGACCTTATACATCTGGCTCATGAAAAAGAATGTCACGATTAAGATGCCAGAGGCGGTGCCGCCTGCTATTGCGAAGGCGTTTACCGGGATCATCCCAGCAACGGCTGCGTTGTATTTAGCTGGTGTGATCAACTATCTGATTAGCTTAAACAAAACAACGGTGATCGAATTTATTGCTACCTTAATTCAGGAACCATTGCTGAATATGTCGCAAGGTTTCTGGGCAGTCTTACTGATGACACTGTTGGTGCAAATCTTCTGGTTCTTCGGTCTGCACGGGACCAATGTGCTCGGACCGGTGTTGGATTCCATTTGGTTGACCGCGCAAATTGCTAACATGAATGCGTTCATGAAAGGTGAAGCGTTACCGTTTGTCTGGACGCGAAACGCATTTGATCTGTATGCATGGATTGGCGGCGCCGGCAGTACCTTGCTGCTGCTGATTGCCATCCTCCTGTTTTCAAAACGAGACGATCAACGTACCGTGGCAAAATTATCAATTGCCCCAGGCTGCTTCAATGTGAATGAACCTGTGATGTTCGGGTTGCCGATCGTGCTGGATCCGATTTACTTCATCCCATTCATTTTGGCGCCAGTGGTCATGGTCTCAATCGCTTATGGCGCCCACATCCTCGGCTGGGTATCGCCAGTTAAGAATCAAATCGTCTGGTCAATGCCACCGTTTGTCAACTCGCTGATTGCAACCATGGACTGGCGCGCACCGATTCTACAGGCAGTCAATATGGTCATCGGGTTCTTGATCTATGTGCCATTCGTCAAAGCGGCCAACAAGCTGGACCCTGAGTTGACCGTTGACGAACCGGTGATGAAAAAAGAAAAACGCGTGAAGGAGACAGGCAAGCTGGAAGGTGATGCTGTTTGAAAAATGTGACAGCAAACTTGATCTTGCTCAATCTCAGTATGGCCATCGTGATGTTCAGTCCGTTATTGCCAGCACCATGGCAGATCGTTGGCTGCGGCATCGGCATTGGTTTAACGATTGTGTTCGTCCGTCGCTATGTTCAGTTGATCAAGGCACAAAAGCAGGAGGGGCGCGATGAAGATCACCATGAATCTGCCGGTTGAGCCGGCGGTCTTTTTCAAACAGTTACAGCTCTCGGCATTGGCAGACATTCGCACGCATACCGGCCGGGAACCTTTACCGGGAAGTTTGCGCGGGTTTAGCTATGCTAAAAAATGGCCGAATGGTCGGCAGGCGCGGCTGCAGATTACCGACATGGAGCCGAACAAAGTCTATGCTTATACATTGGCAACGCCGCAAGACGACTTTCGCGTTAGCTATCGCCTAGTGCCACTTGCATCGGGAAAAAGTCGGTTGGAATATGAAGAATCCTTAGTCGCAAAAACGGCGCGCGGCACGGCCAACAATCGGGTGAGCGGCCTACTGATGGGCTGGTTTCGGAAACGCCGATTCAAGAAAATGGCCTTGAAGATGTGTCAATCTTAAAAAAGTTGCCTTTAGAGGTGACACCCCATGTGTATCGGCACGGAGCACGAAGCAAGCAATACAAGACAGTGAAACAAAAAACAATGACTCGACAGAAGGAGGCGAAAAAATGGGACAGATTGGGATCAGTCTCTACCCAGAACAAACCACGGTAGCGAAGGCGACTGCTTATCTAGAAATGGCTCATCAACTTGGGTATCGGCGGCTGTTTACATCGCTATTGCAGTTGTCTGGCGAAAAAGGCCGCGATCAGTTGGCCATTTTTAAGGCTGTTGTTGCCAAAGCAACTCAACTTGGATTTAAAACGATTGTCGATATTGCACCACCGTTATTTTCCGAGTTAGAAATTGATTATCATGATCTGAGTTTCTTTCACGAACTGGGCGTCTGGGGCTTGCGGCTTGACGAGGGATTTACTGGGCAAGAAGAGGCGTTGATGACGCATAACCAGTATGGCTTGAAAATTGAGATCAATATGAGTGCTGGCACGAATTATGTTGATGCCATCATGCCGTTTGGACCACGTCTAGATAACTTGTTAGGCTGTCATAATTTTTACCCGCAGCAATATACTGGTTTGGGTGATGAGCGGTTTGTGGCCTACTCGCAGAAGTTTCGACATTATGGCATTCGCACCGCGGCATTTGTGACTGCGCCAAGTGCTGATCATGGGCCGTGGCCGATCAGCGAAGGCTTGCCGACACTGGAAAGTGATCGCGATCGGGCCATTGCCAGTCAGGTGCATCATTTGCGACTGACCGAGGTGATTGACGATGTGTTAATCGGCAATGCGATGGCGAGCGAGGCTGATTTGCACGCCGCGGCACTGGCCTTCTTCTGTCCGTATCCGGCATTGCGCGTGCATCCAACGGCGGCCATTTCTGAATTGGAAACCAAGATTGCATTCAGTGAGGCGCATTTATATCGTGGTGACGCCTCAGACTATCTGGTTCGCGACACCCAGCCACGCATTCGCTATGCAGGACAGGCGATTCCAGCGCATGATGCAACTGGCACGTTACACCGTGGCGATGTTGTCGTGGTGAATGAGACGTATGCCCGCTATGCCGGAGAACTGCAGATTGTCCTGCGTGAACTGGCAAATGATGGCCGACGCAATAAAATTGGTCAATTAACCGACTCAGATCTCGACTTGTTGCCGTTGCTGAAACCATGGCGGACGTTCATGTTAAAGCATGTTAAAAGTTAGAGCCACAAACCGCCGATGAGTTAACAGAAACTGATCATGACAAAGGAGAAAACGCGATGACGCAAGTGAATGAACAAACGATCATGGGCTTGATTATAGCAGGCGGCAATGCCAAAAGTGCGGCCTTCACCGCGATTCAAGCCGCCAAAGCCGGTGACTTTCCTGAAGCAACTGTGCAATTAAAAGAAGCTGATGATGCTTTAGTGTCAGCGCATAATGCGCAAACAGAGCTGCTGACTGCCGAAGCGAGCGGCGATCATGCTGAGGTGTCATTGCTAATGGTTCACGCGCAGGATCACCTCATGAATGCCATCACTTTCCGCGATTTGGCGGGTGAAGTTGTCGCTGTTTATCAGCGGATGGCAGAAATGACAACGGCGCCAACTGTGTAATCGTGTGCGCAACACAAAAATGACAAACGAAAAGCCGGTCAGAGGATGATCGGCTTTTTTGAATGGTGTAAAGGTAACAAGAAACAGTGAACAGGTCAGGACAAAATTTGCAATTACCGAAACAAAGAATTTTTGCCCACGCCACAGTGCCTTTTAGGCTTGAAAGATCAAAGTTTACGACTACAGAGCTTGGCACGACAGAGAATTGTTTAGCCCAACCCTTTCACGAATCCCATATTGGGGGACAATGATCAACCCATCACCTTACGCAACTTACCAACGGCAATCGGCAAGGTGAGATAAGGTTTCTCTTTGTCCAAATCGCTCATCACTGTTTTCGGCAACAGGACATCGCTTTGGACACCGTCAACATACATGACCGCATTATCAAGATTGAAGACATCCGTGCCGTAACGTTTGAGCAACTGTTCCCGCAAGTCTGACATGACAACTCGCTGCTGGTAAATGTAAAAGCCATTGTCGTCGGCTTCTGGATATTTACCACCGATGAGATTCAGCTTTTCAGGAGCATTATCGAGTGGCACAAACACTTTACCGGAAACCTTCTCTGCTTCTTCCTCGTCAACGACACCATCATGATTCACGTCTTGCGCGGCTGTCGCAACCGCGACTGGCGCTTTCGTAACGGAACCTTCCAAAACGGCCATATGCGTCATATCTGCTGGCGTATTAAACATCTCGATGCGAATTTGCAGGGCATCATCATCCGTGACTTCAAGATTCGCAAACCCGTGTGCTTTCCGACCGATACAATCATCATTAAGCGCCTGTAACGTTGCCCTATATCGCTTACGCATAAACACGCCTCCATTATTATTTAGGGTTTCTTAACTCCACCTTTACCATAGTCTTTTTAGCCTAAAAATCAAGGCTGTGAAACCGTGCGAAACAGCGTTAAGTCAAGGGAGAGAGGAGGTATAGACCGTTTTGAAAAGTTGATTTTTTTAGTTAATAAAGCAGCAAAAGAGCCACAAGATGTCGTTGGTTTTGGTGACAGCCTAATTGTGGATGCTAGTGGCAGTTATGCCAAGTTGTCAGCGTGATTCAGGCGGGCAGCATCGCGCTTACGAAACAATATGCTTAACACTAGTATCAAAAGCTAGCATAAACAGTGCTTTTTCAAAGTGAACTCATTGGCTGGTCGCTGCTGGTTAGTATAACGATTTCAAAAAGAAGTAAATTATTTTTTTATAAACGCTTTCAGTACCGTAATCATGTTTGGAGGTGTATATTTAAATTGGAATCGTTTTAATATAGGAGGTGCGCCATGAAAGTTGTCATTTTCTCCACCTGTATCGTAGATCTTTTCTTCCCGAACGTTGGGGCAGCAATGGTCGAAGTATTGGAACGCTTTGGCTGTGAAACCTTCATGCCGGTTAAGCAGATTTGTTGCGGCCAACCGACATATAATTCAGGTTACGTGAAAGCTACGCAGAAGGTCTTTCGTAATGAGATCGATGCGTTGCTGTCAGTTGACGCCGATTACATCGTCGGGCCAGCTGGTTCTTGCGTAAATATGCTGCGCGAATACCGCGTTTTACTTAAAGATGATCCGGAATACGCTGAAAAGGCGAAGGAAGTCGCCGACAAAACATTTGAATTCTCCCAGTTTCTGTATCGGGTTTTGAATGTGATTGATGCAGGCGCTGAACTCGATGCCAAAGCTACCTATCATCGCTCTTGCCACATGACCCGGTTGTTGGGTGAGCGGACAGCACCATTCGTTTTGCTTGATCATGTGAAGGATCTGCAAATGGAACCACTCCCACATATCGAAAACTGCTGCGGCTTCGGCGGCATGTTTTCCGCTAAAGAGCCGGAGATTTCCAAGCAGATGGTGGATGAAAAAGTCGACGATGTGCTGAGTACTGGGGCCAAAGTCCTGATTTCGGCTGATCCTGCCTGCTTGATGAATATTTCCGGTCGTTTCTCTCGCCGTCAGGAAAAAATTAAGATCATGCACATTGCTGAAGTGCTCAACCACAATGTTGACCCGAAACGGATCAAGTTCCATGATCCACTGCCGGTAGAACAGGAGGTGCGCCTATGAGTATCGTTACCAGTGATAAACCATTCTTGGAGCGGGTGAAAGAATCCGAACAGGACAAGTTCATGCAGGCGAGTGTTGCCAAAGCACAAGACGCCCAGTGGGATAAACGCGAGGCGTCACGTCACGAACTTGGCAACTGGCCGCAATGGCGCGATCTTGGCGAACAGATCCGCCAGCATGTGATCAAATACTTACCGGATTATTTAGAAGAATTTAGCGATAACGTTGAAAAACGCGGCGGGCATGTTTACTTTGCCAAAACGGACAAAGAAGCCGCGGCTTACATCACGAACCTTGCCAAGAAGAAGCAGGCCAAGAAGATTGTGAAGTCCAAGTCGATGGTCACCACCGAAATCAATTTGGACAAAGATTTGTTGAAGATTCCTGGCACCCAGCTGATGGAAACTGATTTGGCTGAGTTTATTTTGCAAGAAGATGATTGGGCAGAACCAACCCACATCGTTTTCCCGGCATTGGCGAAAAACCGCGATCAGGTCAAAACCATTTTCGATAAACTGGGTTACGAAGGTGACAACGATCCAGAACATTTAGCCAGATTCGCGCGTGAATACTTGCGGCGCTATTTCTTACAGGCTGATTTCGGTATTACGGGGTGTAATTTTGCGATTGCCGACTCCGGGTTGATCAATTTGGTCACTAATGAAGGCAATGCCGATCTGACCATGGCGATTCCTAAGACACAGGTGGTCGTGATGGGGATGGAACGGATTGTCCCAAGTTTGAAGGAAGCAGAAACACTGGATAACATGTTGTCTCGGTCAGCTGTGGGTCAGAAACTGACCAGCTATTGTTCTTTCTCTGGCAAGCAAGTTGACGGCGAAGCAGACGGACCAGAAGATTTTCATGTGGTCATTGTCGACAATGGCCGAAGTAACGCCCTTGGCACGCCATTCGAGCCCGTCATGCAATGCATTCGCTGTGGCGCGTGTCTCAATGTCTGCCCGGTTTATCGGCATATCGGTGGTCATGGCTACGGCTCAATCTACCCAGGACCAATCGGCGCGGTGCTTTCACCAGTTTTAGACGGTTATGAAAAGTTCGGCGACTTGCCATTTGCCTCCAGCCTCTGCGCAGCCTGTACCGAAACCTGTCCCGTTCGCATTCCGCTTCACGAATTGTTGATCAAGCATCGTGAAGTCATGATGGATAAGCTCAAGATGGATCACAGCTTCAACGACAAGATCATGAAAATGGTTGGCGTTGGCACTAGCGCTCCGGTTTTATTCAACATGGCGCTTGATATGGATCATGCCATGATGGGCGTTTTGGCTACGAAGGATCAAGGCAGCGTGGAAAATGAGTACAATAGTGGTCGCATCAAACAAACTAAGATGTTGCCGAAACTCGCACGCGGCTGGACCGATGTGCGTGACCTGCCACGACCACCGAAGAAGAACGAGAACTTCCGTCACTGGTTCAAGGAGCACAAGGCAGCATTGGAGGCGCAAAAACATGAGTGATCACACGAATCGGGAAGATTTTTTGAACGCCATCGCTGAAAAAGCCGGCCGACCGCGGCACCAGCTCAAAGATCATCCATTTGAGCCGCTCAATGATCTGCCAGAAACAACCTTGTCTGGCCACTCTCAAGATGAGCTAGAAACCATCGCTAAGAAAAATAGCGAAGGGGTGCATGTCACGTTTAAAACCACCACCAAAGCTGATTTGGCGGCTGCCTTGAATGCTTACATTGAGCAAGATGCGCCTAAAACAATGATTTTGCCAACCACTGACAAGTACGCGGATTTTGGCTTGACCGAATGGACCAACACCGTCAGTCCTAAGCCGATGTACTGGACGCCAGGCAAAGGCCGCGACTTCAATTTGAAGCAAGCGGCGGCCGCGGACGTCGCCATCGGCTTTGCGGATTATTTGCTGGCTGAATCAGGCACGATTACCGTTGCCACCACCCCTGGCCAAGGCCGTGGCTTCCACTTCCTGCCAACCCATTACTTGGCTATTATCAAAAAGAGCAACATCCTACCACGTTCTCGCCAGGCTATGGATCACTATGATGCTGACATTAAAGCCGGCAAGCTCCAAACCAGCAACATCAACTTTATCACTGGTCCATCCAACTCTGGCGACATCGAAATGACCCTCGTTGTCGGGGTCCACGGCCCGTTGGACATGACTTACTTGGTTGTGGAGGATATGTAGTTTGATATCTTTAGTTGTTTAGTTCTATCCTGGGCTAAGCTTTAATTGATGGTCCGAGCTGGCTACGCGGGGATGGGGGATGGCGACCGCGAAGCTAGAGCTGTGGGCACGACTTCAAGCCCGCCAAAACCGCGGTCTTGAAGATCCGCCTTGGTCTAGGCGGAGAAAACCACGTCACCAAGACCAATTTCACGGCTGAGCCCCATCCCCGCTCCGCCAGCTATCTGCATTCTGTCGTAGGATTGGATCCAAGATAGGTACATCTTCTGTCAATGTGATGACAAAATGAGATGTTTCAGAAATCTGTGATCTGACTTTGACAAGTGATTGCCGAAGTTTCTCAGGTCTAGCTTATTAGTGAGCAGTTGTTCTTGGTGAGTTGTCAATATCATGGCGAGTGTTTCGGAAGCCCGTTTTTCTCTACTCTGTTGTGGTGACTAGATGGAGAAGAAACGGGCTTTTTAATTTGGCATTATGTCTACCGAACAAGCGTTTTGTGATACACCCCCTTCCGATATTTGAAGACCCTAGTGCCAAGGTGGAGCAATCGTACGCCAGATGGGGCTCAGCCGTGCAAACAACATCAGCTCCAGCTGGCCGGAGATTGCGGAGTTTGGCACGGCAAGCCCCTTTTTAGTCCAGATTGTTTTTCCAATTTATTCGATATTTGACAGATCACAAGGTCTAGATGAAATTATGGCTTAGCTTGTGCTTTTGTCTTTGATTAAAAAGATAGCGCTATCGTTCACTATGGTATACTAAACACGAAACGCGCCGTTGCGGCGTAATGCGAATGAAGGAGAACACAAAATATGACTGAAGCAATTGATTTGAAATCTGGGATGGTCTTTGTTAAGGATGGCAAGCTCATCAAGGTACTGGAATCCAACCACCACAAGCCTGGCAAAGGCAACACCGTCATGCAAATGAAGCTCTACGACATTCGTTCCGGCGCTAACGTTACCACCACCATGCGGCCAAGCGAAAAAGTCGAAATTGCGATCATGGATCGTAAAAAGGCGACTTATCTCTACACGCAAGACGACACTGCCTACTTCATGGACAGCGACAGCTACGAGCAATATGAATTGCCAACTTCAAGCATTGAGCACGAATTGAAGTTCATGCTGCCCAACGTTCCGGTTGAAATTGAATTCTACGGCAATGAAGTCATCGGCTTGGAACTGCCAGGCAGCGTTGAACTTAAAGTCACCGAAACCCAGCCGGCTGTCAAAGGCGGCACTGTGGCGGGCGGCGGCAAGCCAGCAACATTGGAAACTGGCTTAGTTGTTACCGTACCTGATTTCGTCAAAGATGGCGAAACTATTATCGTCACGACCGATACAGGAACTTACAAAGGCCGCGCTCAAAAATAATTTCAAAAGCAAGCTGACCACACAATGAATAATCTGTGTGGTTTTTTGTTATCCAAAAACGTGTCATTTTGCCGCAGCCGGTTGCGCGATCGCTTGCCGGTTCATTGAATCAACGCGTGCCAGCAGACAGCCAGTTGGTTGAGTAGCTCAAGCAAACCCCGTCACACCAAGGTAGAATAATTGTGACTCCTGACCAATTAGCCTAAAATACAGTCCGAAAGGGTGTGATGGTGATGATCATGCCACGCGCGCAACGAATTAAAATTTTAATTGTTTTGGGGATGATGTCGTTATTAACGGCTCTGTCTGGGTCGAGTACGAACTTGGCCATGCCGAAAATTTCGGCGGATCTCATGATTTCCAGCAGTGCCGCGACTTGGATTGTGTCCATCGGCCTCATTACGACCTCTGTTTTACTGGTCATGTTTGGCCATATCGGTGATTTGGTCTCAAAAAATCTCGTCTTTTTGATCGGCGAAATGGTATTCATTGTTGGTTCATTGTTAACTGGGATCGCGCCGACTTATCTAACCATCCTTGCCGGTCGCGTCATTCAAGCCGTTGGGTCGGCGATGATTATGGCGAATTCGATGGGCATCGTTAGCCAATACTTTCCTGATGCTAATCGAGCAGAAGCGTTAGCGGTGATCTCAATGTTTGTTTCCGTCGGGTCGATTTCCGGCCCGGCATTTGGTGGCATTTTGATTACTTGGGCAAGCTGGCGATGGATTTACCTTTTCAATGTCCCAGTTGGTCTGCTAATCGTGTTTGCGGGGATGCGACTTTTGCCACTGCGCCGGCCAGCAACTGGGGAGATTAAGCAAGTCTGGGGTAACGCCAATTGGACAGGGCAAAATCTGTTTACTGGCGGGATGATCTTGACCTTTGCCAGTGGCTATTGGCTTCAGCAGCCGACGCAACATCTGTTGGGATTTCTCATCCTTGCTGGTGGGGCAATTTTGACGTTGTTGGCTTTCATCCAAGATCAACGTGCCAAGTCACCGTGGATTGCGCCAGCATTGATGCATAATCCCGATTATTTAATATCCGTCAGCGTGCTGCTGATCGTCATGTTGGTTAACTCCGTTTCCAACATTTTGTTGCCATTCTATCTGCAAAGTTACGGCGGCATTTCTGCCTTTGAAAGCGGCCTGTTGATGATGCTGCAAAGTGTTGTCATGTTGATGATTACACCGTTTGCCGGCTGGCTTGCCGATCATTGGAATCGTTACTATCTCACGATTCTGGGCTTGTTAGTCCTGATTGTGTCACAAGTCGGCTATGCCTTTTATCCAGCAAAATTGTCGATGGCACCCATCATCTGGCCGATTGTGCTCAATGGAGCGGGCATGGCGTTGTTCCTTTCGCCAAACAATGCCTTAACGATGGGGGCGGTTGATGCTAGCGTCTCTGGTGTGGCCGGATCGCTGAACTCGTTGGCGCGAACCATCGGAATGACCATCGGCATCAGCTTTGGTGCTACGTTACTTTTTGCTCAGTTGCCAGGCGTCACGCGAATTTCGCCGCAGTCGGGGGCACCATTCCTGCATGCATTGGCCTTTGTTTTCTGGTTAGCAACCATTGTTTCCGTGGTTGGATTAATAATTGTCATTTTTCGAACAATTCGCAGTCGGCGAACGAAGGCTTCAGTTCAATAAATCCAAGCGAAACATATGAAAGCGGTTAAATAAAGCTGAGCATTTGCTCAGCTTTATTTGTATAAGATGGCAGCTTGTCTGACAAAAGCGAAAATTCTATGAGCAAAAGCCGAATATTAGTCCACTATTTGACGATTTTTCGATTCTTGCCAGTGTTATTTAATATAAGCTATTCTTAGCATCATCAATCAAAATGAAAACAAAAACGCGTGTCGATTATTAGCTTAGGTGGGCTTCTTACTGCCTATAAATAAGGAATCCATCTAGAAAATATTTACGGGATATACAATTTTTAATTTGAGATCGGTAGCATAAATGTGACAAAAGTAAGATCAAAGAATTAGTTTTTTTATGCGAAATTGAGGATTCGATTATTTACATTAATGGATTTCTAATGTAAGGTAAGTTCAATCATTTTAGGAGGGAACAGGATGAAATTTAGAAAGACAATGGTTGCGGGCTCTGCGCTCGCGCTTGCAGGGGTATTAGCAGCCTGTGGTTCTAATTCTTCTAGCAGCAGTAAAGGTACTTCGATTACACGGATGGAGAGTGATGTGATCTCCACGATGGATCCATCAACGACCACCGATGCTATTTCTGGTCAGGCATTGATTGATACCATGGATGGCTTGTATCGGTACAATGGCAGCAAATTGGAAAATGCCATGGCCAAGAGTCAACCAACTGTTACTGATGGCGGGAAGACCTATACCTTCAAGTTACGTAATGCTAAATGGAGTAACGGTGATCCAGTCACAGCCCAAGATTTTGTGTTTGCTTGGCGGCGGACGGTTGAACCGAAGACCAAGTCGCAATACGCCTATCTGTATTCAGGCGTTAAAAACGCTGATGACATCACAGCCGGTAAAAAAGCGGCCAGCACGCTTGGGGTTACCGCCGTCAACAAGACGACTTTGAAAGTCACCTTGGACCACGCGATTCCTTATTTCAAGACCATGTTGGTTAACCCAGCATTCTTCCCACAAAATGAGAAATTCGTTGAAAAATCTGGTAAGAAATTCGGAACTACTTCCAAGTACATCTTGTCCAATGGTCCTTACCAGTTGAAGAACTGGAACGGCACTGGCAACACTTGGAAAGAAACTAAGAACACTACTTACTGGAATGCTAAGAACGTTCACATCGATACCCTTAATGGTCAAGTTGTTAAGGATTCGCAAACCGCGATGAACTTGTATCAATCGAAGAAACTTGATATCGCAGCTTTGCAAGGTGAACAAGCGGCTCAAGCAAAATCCATGTCTGATTTCAAAGGCCTCAAGCAAAGTGCGACCTTCTATCTTGAATTGAACGAGAAGAAGGATCCAATCTTTAAGAACACCAAGATTCGTCAGGCAATTTCCATGTCGATTGATCGCGAGGCATACATTAAGAAGGTTCTGAATGATGCTTCCATCGCGGCCAACAATGTGACCCCTGAAGGATTGTTCGAAAAGAACGGTCAAGACTTCTCCAAGACGGCATCTAAAGCTGAATCCTCCGCTGTTAAGTACGATCCAGCCAAGGCTAAAGAGTTGTGGACAGAAGGTTTGAAAGAAGTCGGTCAGTCCGCACCAACTTTGGAACTGCTGACAGACGATACGACCAATGCTAAGCGTTCTGCCGAATACTTCCAGAGCACCTTGCAACAGAACCTGCCAGGTCTGAAAGTTACCATCGCTACAGTACCATTCAAGACGCGTCTATCTCGTTCCCAAAATGGTCAGTTCGATATGGTTATCTCCGCTTGGAGTGCTGATTTCCCAGATGCTATTTCCTTCTTGGATCTGTTCACCTCCGATAACAGTTACAACGATGGCAAGTGGTCAAATGCTGAATACGATGCTTTGATCAAGCAGTCCAAGACGACCGATGCGACCAACGCAACCGCTCGTTGGAACACTTTACTCAAGGCCCAAGAACTGTTGACGAAGGAACAAGGCGTTGTACCGCTGTATCAACGGGTACAAACAACCTTGCAGCGTAAGACCATTACCGGTTTGAATTACAACCCAACCGATTCCTACAACTTTGTGAATGCGAAAGTTAAGTAGAACTTAGTCGGATTATCGTCTAACAACCGCTTTTTTAAACCAAAACGTGAGCAGTTACGAATAACTGCCTGCTAGTTTCAAATAAGTAGTTCTCACAAACGGCGTTGTCTCGTGTTCTGCGGCGGACAACGCTGTTTGCTTATCAGGGCGTGTGCCCATAAACAGGAGTGAATCATGGTCAAATATATTTTAAAACGGATCGGCTTCCTGCTCCTGACACTGTTTATTGTTGCCAGCGCTACCTTCTTCCTGATGAAGTTGTTGCCGGGGACGCCGTTTAACAACCCCAAAATTCCAGCAGATCAACTGCTGATTTTGAAGAAACAGTATGGATTGGATAAGCCGGTTTGGATGCAATACCTAACGTATATAGTCGGAATCTCACATGGCGATTTTGGAATGTCCTATCAATTTCCTGGCCAAACCGTGTCAAACTTAATCGCTTCTCGGATTGGACCATCTCTACAAATTGGGGCACAGGCGATGGTCGTCGGCACACTTGCCGGGATCTTGCTTGGTGCCATTGCCGCGATCCGCAAGAACACATGGGTTGACGCGACTGCTACCATTTTTGCTATTCTCGGTCGCTCAATTCCTAACTTCGTGTTCGCCGCACTGCTGCAACTTTTTGCTTTCAAAACTGGCGCCTTTCCAGTAGCACTTTGGGGCGGCTTCTCTTATAGCATTTTGCCGACAGTTGCCTTGGCGATCGCACCGCTTGCCCAAACGGCCCGATTCATGCGAACTGAAATGGTCGATGTGCTTAGTTCTGATTACATCGAACTGGCACGTTCCAAAGGTGAATCACGCTGGCAAGTTGTTGCCAAGCATGCGCTGCGTAACTCGATGATTCCGATTGTGACCATCATCGGACCGATGGCTGTTGACTTAATGGTCGGCTCACTGGTTGTCGAGAACATCTTTGCGATCCCCGGGATTGGGGAACAATTCGTTAAGTCAATTACGACCAACGATTACCCAGTTATCATGGGACTGACCATTCTCTACAGTGCCATGCTGACGGTTGTGATCCTTGTTGTCGATATTCTTTACGGCTTCATTGATCCACGAATCCGATTGAGCGGGGAGGCAAACTAATGGCAACAAGTAAATTAAGTCCAGATGCATTCAAGCATGTTAAAGTGGATGCGGCTGAACAGGAACGTATTGCCACGCCTGCGCTGACGTTCACGCAAGATGCGATTCGGCGATTGAAGAAAAACAAGGCCGCAGTAATTTCCCTGTGGGTGCTCGTTTTCATCGCGTTCATTTCTATCATTTCTATCTGGTTATCACCTTCTAATCCAAACAAGCAAAGCCTGAACTATGCGAATCTGCCGCCCAAATGGCCAGGTATCGATTTGCCAGGTTTGAACGGCTACATGAACGGTCAAAACAAATACGCTGGCATGGGTAAAAATGTTTACTTCTTGCTGGGTACCGATTACCTTGGCCGTGACCTGTTGTCTCGAATCATGGTCGGCACCCGAGTTTCACTGTTCATCGGGATTGTCGCAACCTTCTTCGATTTGACCATCGGGGTTTTCTACGGCATCATCTCCGGCTGGCGCGGGGGCATGACCGATACGTTGATGCAACGTGTTATTGAAATCATCTCCAGTATTCCTAACTTGGTTGTTGTCATTTTGATGCTGCTGGTCTTCCGTCCTGGCTTGACCTCCATTATCTTGGCGATTGCCTTCACTGGGTGGGTAACCATGGCTCGACTCATTCGTGCGCAGACGTTGCAGTTAAAAGATCAGGAATTCGTCTTAGCTGCTAGAACGTTAGGCGAGTCGAGCATCAAAATTGCCTTTAAACATCTGATCCCTAATTTGAGTTCAACGATTATTATTCAAACGATGTTCACCATTCCGACAGCGATCTTCTTTGAAGCCTTCCTGAGTTATATCGGGATCGGGCTGCCAGCACCGACTGCTAGTCTTGGGACCTTGCTGTCAGATGGTCAAAAGAATCTGCAAGTGCTGCCATATCAGCTGTTATATCCGGCGATCGTGATTGTCATTCTGATGCTGGCCTTTAACTTGCTGGCTGATGGTTTGCGCGATGCCTTTGATCCGCGCAGTGAACATTAGGAGGTGGCAAAATGAGTAAAATTCTAGAAGTAAAAGATTTACAGATTGACTTTGCCACCTATGCCGGCCCTGTCCACGCCATCCGCAATGTCAATTTTGACCTTAACAAGGGTGAGACACTGGCCATTGTTGGTGAGTCTGGTTCTGGTAAATCCGTTACCGTGCGAACGGTGATGGGTTTGTTAGCCCCAAATGCGAAAATTACGCATGGCGAAGTGCTGTTTAACGGCGAGGACATTCTCAAAAAGTCCGAGAAACAGCTCAATGCAATGCGTGGCAATGATGTCGCCATGATTTTCCAAGACCCGATGACCTCACTGGATCCAACTATGACCATTGGGAAACAAGTGGCAGAGCCGTTGCTGTTGCATAGTAAAATCAGTAAAGCCGATGCGCTCAAGGAAGCGGAACGCGTGTTGGATTTGGTTGGCATCAAGGATGCCGGCGGTCGTTTAAAGGACTATCCACATCAATTCTCCGGTGGGCAGCGTCAGCGGATTGTCATTGCCATTGCGATCATCAATCACCCGCAGATTCTGCTGGCTGATGAACCAACAACCGCTTTGGACGTGACGATTCAGGCACAAATCATTCATCTGTTGAAAGAAATTCAGTCGAAGATCGACACCTCAATCATTTTCATCACCCATGACCTTGGCGTAGTTGCTGGGATTGCCGATCGTGTTGCGGTTATGTATGCTGGCAAGATTGTTGAGTATGGTACGGTTGACGAAATCTTTTACAATGCCCAGCATCCGTATACGTGGGGGTTGCTTGAAGCTATGCCAACACTTGAAACCAAGAGCGATCGACTGTACGCCATTCCTGGGACACCACCGGACTTGCTTGATCCGCCAAAAGGTGACGCCTTCGCACCGCGGAATCCATACGCGATGGCGATTGACCTCGAGCAGGAACCGCCATTCTTCAAGATCTCACCGACCCATTCGGCGGCAACTTGGCTATTAGCACCAGGCGCACCGAAAGTGGAATTACCGCCAGAAATTGCGCGGCGACATGCCTTATGGGCAAGTAAACATCAAGATGAAAAGGTGGTGAACTAACGTGGTCGACAAAAAAGACAAAAAGGTTCTTGTGTCCGTCAAGCACTTGGTTCAAACCTTCAATGCCGGGAAAAAAGATCAAGTGAAAGCCATTCAGGATATCTCGTTTGATATTTATGAAGGCGAAACATTGGGCTTGGTTGGTGAATCTGGTTCTGGTAAAACCACCACTGGTCGGGCGATCATTCGCTTGTACGACCCAACCAGCGGCGAGATTTTGTACAATCGCAACGACATTGCCAAACTGAAAAATGGCTCCAAACAGATGCTGGCTTTCCGCCGAGCCACGCAAATGATTTTTCAGGATCCTTATGCGTCCTTAAATCCGCGAATGAAAGTCAAAGACATCATCGCGGAAGGCATTGATATTCATCATTTGGCCAAAAACAACGCTGATCGCGATCATCAAGTTGAGCAGTTGTTGGAAGAAGTCGGTTTAAACGCTGATCACGCGACTCGCTATCCCCATGAGTTCTCCGGTGGTCAGCGCCAGCGGATCGGGATTGCCCGTGCATTGGCCGTACAGCCTAAGTTCATTATCGCCGATGAACCGATCAGCGCGCTGGACGTTTCCATTCAGGCGCAGGTCGTCAACCTGCTGAAGGACATTCAGGATCGCCAAGGGTTGACGTACCTGTTCATTGCGCATGATTTATCGATGGTCAAGTATATTTCAGACCGTATCGCTGTTATGCATTATGGACGGTTGGTTGAATTGGCAACGGCGGATGAAGTTTATAGTCATCCGTTACACCCTTACACCAAGAGTTTACTATCAGCGATTCCGGTACCTGATCCAGATGTTGAGCGCAGACGCGTGCCGCTGCCGTATGACGCCAGCAAGGTCGAAGGCGACAACAAGAAACGTAAGATGGTTGAGGTTTATCCTGAACATTACATTTTTGCCGCTGATGACGAAGTGGCGGCTTATAAAGCTGAAGCCGAAGCGGATCATCAAGGGGTTAAAGCTGCCCAGTAAACGCCTACTGAGCGCTGTGCTTCAATGATCGCGTAAGAATGCCGAACATGTGAAACTTGCATGTTCGGCTTTTTGCATACAAATGTCTTACCCACACATTTCTAGACGAGTAAGCACATTCTTGTCGTTGATGTCGTCAAAATGCTGACGTAATAGGCATAATCGTTACAGTTTTGGTTAAGTCGGGCTGAACTTTTCTGATTATTGCCGCTAATTTGGTGCGCTTCTGCTACACTATGGTCAAAGACAGAACGTTCGTCGGACCGATTGCTGGCCTGATGAACGTGTTTATAAGGAGCGTGCAGGAGATGACCAAGTTTTACTTTGTGCGGCATGGACAGACGGAAACGAATTTGGCGCGGCGATTTAACGGTGGACGAACCGATACGCCGTTGACAGCGAGTGGCCGCGATGGTGCGATCGCAGTTGGACGCTTTTTGGCGACGACTGGTTTTGCGGGCATCTATGCCAGTCCGATGCCGCGGGCGCAAACAACGGCTGAATTAATTGTGGCCCAAAGCCGAGTCGTTCAACCGCCGATTGTGACGGATCGTGATTTGCGCGAGGTAGATTTAGGCAAATGGGATGGTCAGCCGCTCACTTCTGTCCAGGATGATCCTGAGATTGATCATTATTATCATCATTTGACGGCGTTTGATAACCAGCGTATCGGTGCAGAATCATTTGCCCATGCGTTAAAACGTGGACGGCGGGCAATCAATCGGATTTATGATGCCCATCCAGACGGCAAAGTGCTCGTTGTGGCACACGGTTTAATCGGCATGCTGTTATTAAGCACATACCTCGGTGCCGATCTCGATTCTGCGCGTGATGCGATGCGCATTCCGCCGAATAATAGTATCAGTGAATTGGACACCTCAGATGGCGAACAGTTCACACGTGGCAGCTTATGGGCCTTTGTGCCAGCAACCGCGGAAAGTAAATAACAATGCTGAATAAATTGGCATTGTTTTTTTATTGTGTATTTTTTAATTAATTAAGCTGATTTTTGGCAGTTCCTCATTGCGAGCGTTTACAATAGTTATAGAGCAAGAATTGGTGAGTTGATGTGGGGGATCAGTGCGGTTATGTTCTGTGAGAATAGGCCATCTTTAGATTATTAAATAATATTATAAAATCTTTTGATAGCCCGGCGTTTCATCTAATGTTAAAGCATAACGCCGCACATTAAAGGTGGGGGAAACCATGTTAGACAATATCGGGAAATTGGTGCACCAACAGCGCCGCAGTTTGAACTTGACGATTGAGAAGTTGGCGGAGCGATCCGGCGTCTCGATCAGTCTGATTTCGCGAATGGAGCGTGGAGACGTCAACAATATCAGCATAAAAAAATTGACCGACATTGCGCGGGCTTTAAATATGCAGGTAGGCGACTTCTTCATTGCTCCGGAAATGAGCGATATTAGCACATTAGCGGTGGTGAAATACTTAACCCACTTACCAGAGAAAGAACGGGCGCGTGTTTCCGAGGTACTCATGCAGGTGATTAACCTGTAAGTACCACCTTTTTAGAACAGTCTGTCACTTGAGGCTGTTCTTTTTTGATATCAAAAATGTCAGAATGACCTTAAAAGGATGGCGCAACCCGTTGTCAGTCAGCTGGTAAAACGCGTATACTAAATGCACTGATTTTAGACAATGAGCGCGAACTGGCACGGTTAGCTTGGTTTGACAAAGTGGCACTGAATAGTTGATCAAGTATTGGTTCGGCTAACAGGCTTTCTTCACAATAACCGACCGCCATCTGGAGAACGCATTTCAAAAGAAGGAGAATGATCGACATGACATTTGAAGCAATTTTACCGTCCCTTAAAGCCGGCAAGAAGGCCGTTCGCACTGGCTGGGAAGGTACTGAGTTGTATGTGCAACTAGTTCCGGAAGGCAAATTCGAAGGCGACACTTTGAATCCGTATTTTTTGATCAAAACTGCCGACGAAGCTTTCAGTCTCTGGTCACCGACTGACTGTGACATTTTGGCTGAAGATTGGCAGCTTGTGAACGCATGACGCATTTCGACTTCACCGACAAGACCGTCATCATCACCGGCGCGGCTTCTGGCATCGGTGCGGCGCAGGCGGCGGCTTTTCAGGCGGCTGGTGCCACTGTGGTAGGAATTGACCTCCAACCAATTAGCAACCTCACAGACGCCATTCAGGCCGATGTGAGCGATCCTGCCACGGCAGCAGCGATTGCGGCTCAATACCAGCCAGATATTGTCTGCAATACGGCGGGCGTGTTGGATGGTTATCAAACTGTGACCGATACGGCGCTCTCGGCATGGCAGCACATTCTCGATGTCGATCTCACCAGTCAGTTCTTAATGATCAAGGCGCTGCTGCCGGGGATGCTGGCTCGTGGTCACGGTATTTTCATCAATATGAGTTCCATCGCTGGTTTAGTCGGTGGTGGTGGCGGCGTGGCGTATACCGCCGCTAAGCACGCCGTCATCGGCCTCACCAAGCAATTTGACCTCGATTACGCCGCCAAGGGCATTCGCGCCAACGCTCTCGCACCAGGCGCGATCAACACGCCCATGAACGCCGCTGATTTTACCGGTGACGGGAAAATGGCCGCCTGGGTAGCGCGCGAAACCCCAGCCAAACGCTGGGCCAAGCCCGAGGAAGTCGCGCAATTATCCTTATTTCTGGCCAGCGATGCTGCTGATTATATTCATGGAACCGTGATTCCCATTGACGGCGGCTGGCTCGAAAAGTAAACTTAATGCATTGAAACACCAAAACTGAAAACGGAAGGCAAGCCTTCCACGACGATACTTACTTTCCTTTGATCGTCGTTACTACTGGCATAGCCACAAAGGAGAACAAACATGCAAACAACTTCAACCACCCATCGTTCAATCGTCAGTCTCGCCAAAACCGCCATGATCACGTCCATTTACGTCGTGATGACCCTCATGCTCAGTCCACTCAGCTTCGGGGTCGTACAAGTTCGGTTCTCCGAGATGCTCAACTACACGGCACTCTTCAACCGCCGTTATGTCTGGGCCGTCACGCTGGGTGTTTTTTTGGCCAATTTAACCTCGCCAACCGCACTCCTCGATGTCCCAATTGGCACCCTCGGCACGCTCGTCTTCATCATCATCAGCCGCTGGTTAGCCAAACTCGTCCAGCCAAAATGGGCTAAATTCACCATCATGGGCATCCTTTTCGCCTTATCCATGTTCACCATTGCCGGCGAACTGACCATCCTCACAAAAGTCCCATTCTGGCCAACCTACGCTACCATCGCGCTTGGCGAAGCCATCTCGATGGCCGTTGGTGGCGTTGTGATGATGATTTTGACCCGGTTTGTGGATTTGGATAAGTAAGCGATAAGGCTATTGAAAGAGGCTCCTATAGAAGAAGCGCTTACTAGCAGGAAAGGTTTCGCTGAAGCTTTTCGATCTGGCAGAAGGGCAAGCAGGTTTGATTGCTGTGGTCAAAAGTTGTCGCAGGGGTTAGGTTTCCGATGCACCTGGTTTTGGTCAAACATTGGTTAAATACAAAAAGACATCGAGGCAATGGTCTCGATGTCTTTTTAAATGGAAGGGATACACCCTGAATCTTTTTTTAGCAAGATGCTGATCCTAGGTAATGAGGTTTTTTCGTTGTTACTTTTTTAATGTCTGCATGACATCCTTAGCAATCAACGTGTAGTAATGCGGCCGGCCAGCATCGTTCGGATGGACACCGTCATCAGCAAACCAGTCGTCATTGCCACCAGCCAGATAATACCAATCCACCACATGCAGATTGGCATGGGTTTTCGCTGCCGCATGAATCAACTTGTTAACTGGATCAATCCACGCCTTTCCGGGAGCATACGCGGTCACCCAGAAGACCTGGCGCTCAGTCCCAAGCTGATCCAGAATCCCGTTAATGTCGGCCTCTGTCATCGGTCCGTTCGTACCCAAACTGATCACAACCGTGTTAGCTAACTTACCACTAGACTTCAGCTGACTAATAATCGCAGGTGCTGCCTGCACCTGCCGGCCAACCTCAGCATCAATCGACATCTCCGGAAAAAGCACCTTCAAATATGCCGAACTCCCCAGCATAATCGAATCGCCAATCGCCGACACCGGCAAAGTTTTGGCCGCATTAATCTCGCTGTCAGTCAAGCCATAAAGCCGATACTGATTCAGCACTTTTTCCTTCTTCACCTTCGCCTTAGAATCCTTCTGAATGCGCTGACGCGTTGATTGGTTAACCGCAATCGCCTGCTCAGACTGATAATGCTTGACGTAGAAGAACCCCGCGACACCAGCAATTGCCAATCCCAACGCGATACTCAATAGCCAGTCACGAAGACGTAGCTTGTTTTTTTTCATAGTTTAGTGAACCCCCAAAAGTTGCATTGCTTATATTTTAAACTAAAAATCAGGTTAGTCTGGTTACAAGTTAGGGTCATTCTGACGGGTTTTTGCGAAATTGTAAAGAGACTGTCATATTGAAGTGGCATAGGCCTAAAATAGGCTTTTATTTTTGTTAAAAAAGGTTTTCTAGGTACTATATGCCTAAGCATCGTATATTATGATTGATGCTGACCATTGGCTTCCAACGGTAAATCTCTGTGATCAACAGTCGATAGACGAGAAAAGCTATTTATGTTTTTGAGATTCTGTGAAGAAGATTCAGCGCCGATGAACTTGAAATACATCTCGCAATAAGGGAGGTAGATTAAACTTTGAACTTGTTAATCACGGGTGGAGCTGGGTTTATTGGCAGCAACTTCGTTCACTATCAGCGTCAAATGCATCCTGCAGATTTAATTGTGAATCTTGATCTGCTGACATATGCGGGCAACAAGAATAACCTAACTGACCTAAAACATGATCCAAGTCATGTCTTCGTTCAAGGAAACATTAATAATCGAGAATTAGTGGCTTATTTGATTGAACAGTATCATATAGACGCCATTGTGAATTTCGCTGCGGAGTCTCATGTGGACCGCAGCATCCTACATCCGGAAATCTTTGTCGAAACAAATGTGAAAGGGACACTTGCTTTACTGCATGAGGCATACCGACACGATATTAAGCTCTTACAGATCTCAACAGATGAGGTTTATGGTTCGTTAGGATCGACTGGGTACTTCACAGAAGATTCGCCTCTGCAACCAAACTCACCCTATGCGGCAAGTAAGGCGTCAGCTGATATGCTTGTTCGTTCCTATTTTGAAACCTATGGTACACATGTCAATATTACGAGAAGCACGAACAACTATGGACCATATCAGTTTCCTGAGAAGCTGATTCCATTGATGATCATTAATGGCTTGAAAGATAAAGAGTTACCGATTTATGGTGATGGAAAGAATATTCGTGATTGGTTGTTTGTTCGAGATAACTGCAAAGGCATTGACTTGGTGTTGCGTAAAGGTGTTGCAGGGGAAAAATATAATATTGGTGCGAATAATGAGTATGAGAACAACACTATAGTGCACCTGATTGTTAGAGAACTTGGGTTAAATGAAGCTCGAATTAAACATACTGAAGATCGTCTGGGTCATGATCAAAGGTATGCGATTGACTCAACCAAAATAAAGAGTGAACTTGGATGGCAACCCGAGTGTTCATTCAATGCTTACATCCCAAAAACTATTAGTTGGTATGCTAACCACAGAGAATGGTGGGAACCCTTGCTGAAAGATAGGGTGAAGATAACTCAAATCAACCAAATTCCACATTTTCCTAACAATGTCTGGTACAAGAACTATTAGATTGGAACTATTGACTTCACTGAAATTATTTATAGGAGATGTCGGACCCGGAAGCGTTACTCTAAATAGATTCGGAACCTATTATGTGAGCGCGAAGTCTTAATTGACGAATAAAGCCATTTTTAAACTACTCATTAAAAAATGTAATGAGACTGTAACAAATTATAAATTGCTACTTGAAAACAACGTAAGAAGGCGGCCTATTTGAATACAAACTGATTTAATTTGAAATGGACATGTCTATTTCTTAATTAGAGATGGGTAGACTCGATACTTGCGCTAGGGTATCATGCTTTGGAGTGGAGTTTTCAGAACTTCCGTTTTTAATTTTGCGGGCTGTGCTGCTTGCAGTCCGTATTTTGAGTGTTGCTTATCAATTTTTGGGATTAGGTGGGGAAAGAGTTTATGAACAAGCAGATCGACCTTTCACAGTTGTGGAATGTTTTTAAACGTAGCTTCGTTGCAATGATTGTACTTGGAATCATTGGAATGGCAGTTGCATATTTTGGTGCTAAAACTTTGATTGCGCCGAAATACGAGTCGGACACATCATTGTTAGTTAATCGCAAGCAAGATGACAATCCAAATATGCAGCTGAATGCGCAACAGGCTGATATTCAAATTATTAATACATACAAAGACATTATTACACGGCCCGTAGTTTTACAGGCGGTTGCAGAAGAGCTAACAAGTCCGAGACGCATCGTAACTAAGAAAGCGAAGAAGGCCGTCTATGGCACTCGTTACAATGCAACAACTGGCCTTCGCGAACAATATGTCTCCCAACCGGCGCAACCGGCAAAATATAAGTTGGAACCAGCGAAGTATTCAAATTTGACGTCCGGAGATTTGGCGAAGATGGTATCCGTGTCAACACAACAAAACTCTCAAGTATTTACTGTCAGTGTCAAAGATACCGATCCAGTGCGCGCTCGTGACGTTGCCAACGGTGTTGCAAAGGTTTTTGATAGTAAGATTGCAAAAATTATGAGTGTATCTAATGTGTCCATAGTTTCGAAGGCAACTGCGAATTCAACGCCTGTGTCACCACGTTTAAGGATTTTGGCGTTAGTTGGCTTAGCACTTGGGGTCTTTATTGCGTTTGTTTGGGGTCTTATCCGTGAAATGACAGACCAGACGATAAAGGATGTTGATTTCATTACCGATGATCTAGGATTGGTTAACTTGGGCATTGTAAACTATGTTCAGCACATGCGCGACATGGACGAAGTTATTGCAGCTGACAGGATGACAACTGACAAAGATGAAACGGGATTTGATAGTCAAATGAAGTTTCCACAGCGAAGTCGCCGCCGGATATAAGAAGGGGAAATCAAAATGAAATGGTCACTTAAAGCACTTTTACATCGACAAAAAGTTGATCAGGAAACTCAAAAAAACGGCGTTATGCTAGTTACTTATGCTGAACCAAAGCATGTCGTTTCCGAGCAGTTTCGAACTGTCCGAACAAACATTGAATTTGCTGGTGCAGCTTTAGATCATTGCCAGGTCGTCATGTTTACTTCTTCTGCAATGTCTGAAGGGAAATCTACTGTTTCCGCAAATGTTGCGGTTACTTGGGCTCAAGCGGGGAAGAAGGTTTTACTCATTGATGCCGACTTGCGCCGACCAACAGTACACGCAACATTTCGGAAGCTTAATCTTGATGGGGTGACAACTGTCTTGACGGGGAAAAACAAAATTGATGAGGTTGTAGAGGGCACGTTTGTAAATAATTTGAGCATTATTTCTTCTGGCCCAGTACCACCAAATCCTTCTGAATTATTAAATTCAAAACGAATGGCTGATTTATTGAAATGGGCAAGAGATAAGTTTGATATTGTTGTTCTTGATGCCCCTCCTGTCTTAGCAGTATCAGATGTGCAGGTCCTAGTCCCACAGACAGACGGTGTGGTCGTTGTAGCCAATATCGGAAAGACCTTAAAAGGTGACTTAAGAAGGACTGTTGAGGTTTTGAAACTGGCAAAAGCAACTATTCTTGGGTCAGTCGAACGCGTTAAAGCTAAGCACGGTGATCGAGGTTATGGTTATGGCTATGGTTATGGGTACGGAAATGAAAAATCGTAGAAGATTGCACGCACTATGGTTTCATTAGTGATACAAGTGCCATGATGTAACGTAGTTGAGTTTTATTATTTGGGGTAATAATGTTTTGTGTCTACGGGCTTTCTAACAACTCTTAAGTTTTTTTACAACTTATGCAGCTATGAATTAACCAAAGATCTTTGAATATAATTTATTATAGATTAAGTGATAGTAATGTCAGCTCCAGTTGTAAAGCATGGGGGAAAGTAGACTGTGAAGGTTAAAAAAGATGGGGTAAGACCAAACGTGGCTAAACGAATTCTATTTGTTACAGAAGCTTTTGGAGGAGGGGTCTTTACTTATCTAACAGAGTTGAGTAATCAATTGGTTAATGATTTTGATATTTGTATAGCATATAATCTTCGAGATCAAACTCCTAGGGACTTCGAAAGCTTCTTTGATCCCCGTGTTCATTTCATTCGTGTCAATTCCTTGACTAGGTCTATCAGTCCTTCTAAGGATTTGCGAGCATTTAAAGATTTGAAACGAATTGCTGAAGATTACAAACCTGATATTATTCATGTCCATTCTTCAAAGGCTGGCGTACTTGGCAGATTAGCGTTCACAGGACATTATAAAAAACTTTACTACACACCGCATGGATATAGTTTTTTAATGCAGGATTCGTTTGCTTTAAAGAGAGCTCTTTACTGGATAATTGAAAAGGCTGTGGCGCTGACGCACAGCACGACAATTAGCTGTAGTCCTGGGGAACAGCTGGCAAGTGAAAAGTTAACTAAAAGAAGTGTCTTGATTCCAAACGCTATTAATACAGCCGCATTGGATGACATTATTATCCGTTCTGAGTCAGAGAGAGATAAAAAGAAGTTTTCGGTTTTTACAATCGGAAGGATAGATACTCAAAAAAATCCGGAATTATTCAATGAAGTCGCTTCTTTATTGCCTAATATGGAATTCGTCTGGGTTGGTGATGGACCACTTCGGGAGAAGCTTAGTGCACCAAATATAAGAATTACTGGATGGACAACTCGAGGAAGCGCGCTCCGTGAGGCGATAGATAACGATCTTTTTATTTTGACTTCGGAATGGGAAGGGCTACCGTTGTCTCTATTGGAAGCGATGTATATTCGCAAACCAGTTGTTGTTACTAACGTCATAGGTAATCGAGATGTGGTTGAGAATTCAAAAAATGGCTTTATATGTGAGACTGCTTCAGAATTCGTATCTGCAATCCAGAAGGTTAGATCAAATCCAAGTCTGTCTATTAAAATCACCAATCAAGCACACGAGGATGTTTTGGAATCATACAATATCAAACTAATGGCACATCGTTATTCAGAGTTATATAATTCCTAATTTAGAACGGATTTGGGGGAAATTTAATGAAAAAAATTGGGATAGTTACCTTAGGTGGCTATTACAACCACGGAAATAGGTTACAAAATGCAGCACTAATTTACGTATTGCGACGAGATTTGAATGTCGAGGCTTCAACAATTCCAAACTGGGGAAATTTTCGAGGAGTGTATAGAGTTAGAAGCTTTAAGAATCTTCTTGGCTTTGTTAAGAATATCAACTTTCAATATCCTTTACTGAAAGCTCGTCTATCCGCATTTTTAAGCTTTTCCGATGAATTCTCTTATGAAGATTCTAGACGTGCAATTAACAGTCGAGAGTTGACGACTATCTCTAACGACTATGATTATATAATTGCTGGTTCTGACCAAGTTTGGGCAAACTGGCAAACACCAGAGGAAATTGATTACTTTACTCTGGGAAGCGTGCCTGACGAGAAGAGAATAGCTTATGCTGCTAGCATGGGCAATCCTCCTCTGAAAAAAGAATCTGAGAAGATATTTAATAAACAAATTCGCCATTTTTCTCATCTCTCGGTTCGTGAGCAAGCGGCGGCTGACTATATTGAGCGAATCACTGGATTGCAGTCACCAGTTGTACTAGATCCAACTATGCTATTGACTGCTCAGCAGTGGCGAGAGTTAGTAAAAAATCGTCAAGATTTATTTAAAAATAAGCCTAAGTATGTTTTTTGCTATTTTCTATCAACTCCTTCATCAAAAATGCAAGCTATTATAAACGATTTAGCTTCTCGTGGTTTCACGATAGTTAACTTTAACAGTAAAAAGGAATCAGATAGGAATTACTATAAACTTGGACCGGATAGTTTTATAAACGCAGTATCGCATAGTCGAATGGTACTAACTGACTCGTATCATGCATCGGTTTTTTCCATTCTCTTCTCTCGGCCGCTTCTCGTGGATGCTGGACGCATGGGAGGGAAAATGTCATCTAGAATTACAACATTGTTAACAAACACTGGATTGCTTGAATGTCAGATGACTGACAATTATACTGCGGATAATTATCCCAAACCAAACTTCGAATTAGCCCATCGTAGAATAGAGATACTGAGAAACTCATCACTTTCTTTTTTAAGGAAGGCAATTGATTGTTAATGTACAGGAGGTATATAAGCTGATGGATTTCAATAATCGCCCAAAGGTGTCCATTATTATGCCTGTTTATAATAGCGCTCAGTATATAAGGGCGACCCTTGATCAAATCAGAAAACAAGATTACCCAAACTATGAGGTGATTCTAATAGATGATGGCAGTTCAGATGATACGATAGAAATTGTTGAACAATATTCATGGGTGGTGTTGAAAACTCAAAATCATCTTGGGGTTGCTGAAGCAAGAAATTTGGGGCTTCATTCTGCTACAGGCAATTTCATAGCTTTCATTGATTCTGACGATTTTATTGATGCCAATTATTTATCGTTACTCATGGATCCATTTTTAACAAATTCACGATTAGTGCTAAGTATTGGACGGTTTGTCCCTGTAAAGAAGAGAGAGCCTCATCTTTTTTCAAAAAATGCTGGGAGTCAGAGTTTCTTTAACCCAACAGGAGCTCTTAAAGAGCTTTTGCTGCAGCATCGTGGGACAGACGTTGGTTTATGGGGGCGTATATTTACTAAGAAGGCTGCAAATAAATGCAGTTTTGCATCAGGGCTTATTTTTGAGGATTTCGATTTTACAGTTCGTCTTTTAACAAAATTGGATGAGGATAGTCAAATTGTGTTTCTTGGAGCAACAGTCTATGAATATCTGCAACGTCCTAACAGCATCATGCATAAGAAATTTTCCAGTGAGGAATTGAATATTCTTCGAGTTTCAAAACGCCTTTTGAGTGTTACTGATTCTAGTCCGAAAGAAATAAAACGTGCCTTGAATATCAAACTAATATCGGCAGTTTCAGGTGTTTATGCTCGTTCTCTTATAGATGGGGGAACCTTGGCCGAACAAGATGAGCTATACAACTTTTTGCGTTATCTAAGCAAACGTCTTGGTATTAGCAGTTGGACATCTAATGTGAAAACTTTTGTATTGACAGTATTTTTTAAACTGCCAAAACGATTATCAAAAATAGCTATAGTTACTTCCTATCGAGTAACAAAGCAAGTGTAAGTTTATATTCTGGAGGAGAAATAGTGTCTATATACTTTTCTGCATTGGCGTTGACTATTCTAATTGAAGCAATCCTTTATTATTTTCCCATCAGAAGGACTAGTGGTAAGATTGTTCAGAGTTTTCTCATTTCTCTCCCCCTTGCCTGTTTGGCTGGTTTGAGGACTTCGCAGATTGGGACAGATATTTCCGTTTACGGCGCTTTTAATTTTCGAATGGCACATGCCTTTTCCTCCCTTTTTGATTATTATGCATATTTGAAGAATGTCAACAACACAGAGTTTGGATATGCTGCTTTAAATTTCATCACAGGTCAATTTACAGATTCCTTAAATTGGTTTCTATTCATTCTATCCATTGTAACTCTGGTTCCGCTATTTTTTGCCTGTTTAAAATTAAGAGAACGTTTTAATATCTCGCTGACTCTACAAACAGTTCTTTATTCCGCTGTTTTTTTCGGTCCATCGCTCAATGCAATGCGTCAAAGCCTTGCTATGAGCTGGATTTTTTTGGCGTTCACACTACTTTTGACTTCAGATAAACCAAATTGGCCAGTTATTTTCGGGTTGTTTGCTATCGCATTTAGTTTTCACCGAACTGCGTTATTTGGAGCGGGGATTATAATTGCATATTATTTTTTTGTAGAAAACGAAAACCGACAGTCTTCATCAGTTGGTCGGTTATTTAGTGTTCTCGCAATCGTAGCAGCTCTTTTGTTTGCGGTTTCAGTTTTACAGACAGGGCAACTTCCTTCTTTTCTGTCTAAATACAGTCAATATATTTCAGGGGACAATGCACTGACAACTAAAAATACCGGTATAGTCAGAATCCTTGCACTTTCAGTTTTCCCACTTATTTCAGCAGTTATGATCACAACTTTCTTGATTCGTGACGGACGTGAAGCAATTCATGAAAAAGAAATAAATCGTGATTCGCAATTCAAATGGGCTTTTCTTCTGGCACTTCTTGTTGCAGACATACTTTGCCAATGGTCAGGTGTTTTTGGGGGAATACTCACAAGGCTAGGTAAATACTATAGTTTGCTCGAAGTTGCTATAGTCCCGCTAACTCTTTATCGAATATCTGAACGAAACTTGCGACTTATTGTATACATTGTTGTTATACTATACTATCTTTTCACTTTTTTCTATATTACCTCGCTAGGTGAAAATGAGATATATCCCTATCAGTGGGTGCTAAACATGTCGTTGTGATTCATTCTGGTCTACTAGGAAGGAGTAGGGCTATGAAGACTATTGCGATAGTTGGTATGTCGAACAACCCCGGGGGGGTAGAAACGTACATACTAAACTTTGTGTCAGTATTGGAAAAAAAGTATCATTTTGTTCTTATCAATACGGATCCGTCAAACGCTATTGCTTATGAAGATGAACTAAAGAATTTACACGCAAAGATTTTCCTTGCTTCTGGAGCATTTTCGCTTGAAAGTTATTTTCAACGTAAAAAGAAAGCAAAAATGATTCTCCAATCGGTGGATGCTGACATTGTCTATGTGAATGCCTTAACACCTAATAATGCATACTGGGTTCGTGCGGCGAAGCAACTTAAAATTAATGCAGTATATCATTCGCACAACGATTCGGGACTTTATTCAAATCCTCTTAAAGCAGTCGCTGCAGCAATAATGAAACCCTTCAATCAATATACGCTCAGCTACGCAGTTAAACTAGCTGCTTCTTTGGATTCGGGGCAATATATGTTTGGGAAAAAAGCAAGGTTTGAAGTTGTCTATAATTCTATTTATACTTCTAAGTGGAAATTTAATCCTCTAGAGAGAATTAAAATCAGAAACAAACTTAACATTAAAAATGACAAAAAGGTTATAGTTTCAGTTGCCAGACTAGATACACAAAAGAACAGTATTAGATTAATCAAAATTCTCGCTACGCTTTTTAAAATTGATAATACTTTTTGCGCTGTTCTTGTCGGTGATGGTCCTCTACGTTCTGAAATTGAGAGTAAGATAGCTGAAGCTGGAATGACCGATAAAATAATGCTTCTGGGAATGCAAAAAAATGTTGCTCCTTTACTTTGGGCGAGTGACATCTTTATTCTGCCTTCGCTATTTGAAGGATTACCCTTTGTAATAGTAGAGGCTCAGGCCGCGGGATTACCTTCAATTGTTTCTGACGGGGTTATTCCTTCAGTTGCAGATGTAACTGATCAGGTATTTTCAATAAATCTTAGCGCTTCCGATACGGAATGGTCAGATTTAATTCGTCAAATTTCGCTAACTTCAGACTCTGATCGTTTAGAAATGAATCAATTAGTTCGAGATTCTAGGTTTTCAATAGAAGCTTTCACACAACAGATAACTCGAATTTTTGCGTCATTAAAAGAAGAGGATGGTCAAAATGGGTAGTACACCGCAGATCTCGATCATAATCCCCGCTTATAATGTCGAAAAGTACATTGAAGAAACCCTTCGTTCTATAGAAAAGCAAACTTTTTCAGATTTTGAAGTTCTTGTAATAGATGACGGATCTGACGATGGAACATTTGATATTGTTAAAAGCATTGCTTCACAAGATCGTCGGATCAAAATATATACTCAGGATAACTCTGGGCAAGGAAAAGCAAGAAACACGGGCATTGATAATGCGCAAGGTGAATATCTGACTTTTGTCGATTCTGATGATTTAGTTCTTCCAGATTATTTGAGCACGATGTATAAAAAGATGGTATCGAACTCTCAGGTTGACATCATAGCGTTACCGCATTCCGATATTGGGTTTGATGAACTTCATAATGAAACAGCAATTAGACGGATTACTTCATCTAACACTGGTCAGCAAGAATTTCTGTCCGGCAATGCATATGTCTCACGTTCATTCACAGAAAATGGAGCGAAATTTAACGTATCCTTTGTTTCAAAACTGTTTAGAAAAAGCCTTTTTGAGAATTACCGGATACCAGAAGGTCATTTTTTCGAGGATCTTGCTGGAGTGCCCGAGTTGATGCTTGGAGCACAACGAATTTTGTGGATAGATTCAATTCAATATTTGTATTTAGTGAATCGGCCAAATAGTACTATGACAGACATTTCTGTTGTCAAAGCAAAAGATGTCCTTTGGGCTCTTCATCATTTAGAGACCTTTTTGAAGACGAATTCTCCGAATCTTTTATCATCATTTCAGGTGTTAATCGCCAATAATATCTCAATGCCCTTTTCTGTTCTTCGATCATCAGCGAAATATAGAAATAAAATGCGGGCATTGACCTCACAAGTCTCAATAATATATCTTCTACGTCTAATCGGCAGTGTTCATATCTCAAAAAGAGGGATAATAGCTCTCTTTCTCCTTGGATTTCACATATAGCAAATGAAACTGCGTTATATTTTACTGCACTAGTTATTTTTGAGCAGTCATAATAACTCTTGCAATTGTACTTGAATGTTGGGTACTCCTATAGCCTGCATTTTATGTTTTCTGCAGACAGTACTCTGTGAATTTTCCTAGACAAATGTTTTTAATTTGTTTACGCTGTTGTATCGCAATATAAGTTAAAGACGTGCAAGGAGGGAATCTATGCTAAATCAAAGAAGAGCTGGGGTAGTTCTTTCGTATATTAACATGATTGCTAAAAACTTAGTAAACTTTATTTATGTCCCTATTCTTATTCGGATGCTGGGGAAGTCAGAATACGGACTGTATCAGATGTCGAATTCTGTTATTAGTACTCTAGGAATCTTGAGTCTCGGTTTTGGTAGTGCTTATATACGATTTTATGCACAGGCGAAGAGACAATCTGAGAAAGAGGTTGATAGATTAAATGGATTGTATCTAATCATCTTTAGTGTGGCTGGCGTTTTATCTTTAATCGCTGGAGTTTTTTTAGTTGCCAATGTACATGCAATATTTAGCCAATCTCTTACTCTCAATGAAATCAAGGTAAGTAGAATCCTAATGGCCTTAATGATTCTAAATATTGCTATTAGTTTCATTTCATCTGTCTTTGACTCATTCATCATGGCTAATGAACAGTTCAGATTTCAACGATCACGGCAGTTGTTACAGACTTTTCTTGCACCGATATTGACGATACCTTTAGTTTTTTTCGGGTTTAAAGCAATTTCAGTAGTCCTAATTCAAAGTCTAATAACCATTTTCTTCCTTTTTTTGAATATTAATTTTGCTGTTGGACAATTACACATGCGTTTTTCGTTTAAAAACATGTCGTTAAAATATTTTACCGAAATCGGGATTTTTTCAGTTTATATTTTAGCGAATGACATTACCGACCAAATAAACTGGAATGCTCCAAATATTTTGTTAGGAATGCTTAGCGGGACAAAAAGTGTGGCAATATTTGGAGTTGCATCACAAGTGAAAAATGTCTTTATCAATCTTTCAACAACGCTATCTGGTGTATTTGTTCCCCAGATCAACAAAATTGTTGCGAATGATGATAACAATCAGCTTTTAACTGATATAATGACAAAAGTAGGGCGAATCCAAGCATTGATAGTGCTTTATGTATTTGGCGGATTTATTGTTGTTGGTAAATATTTTGTAAATATATGGGCTGGGAAAGGTTATGACGAAGTTTACGTAATATCAATTTTATTAATCGTTCCATTGCTGATTCCATTGGTTCAGAGCGTAGGTATAGAAATACAGAGAGCGAAGAATAGACATAAATTTAGATCGTATATCTATATTCTATTTGCGGTTATAAACCTATTCTTAACTTATTGGCTTATTGGTGAAATTGGAATTATTGGTGCCGCTGCGGGTGGACTTATTACAATGTTGATATCAAATGGTATTATTATGAACTGGTATTATTCATCCCACATTGGATTGAATATGAAGTTTTTCTGGAAAGAAATCTTTAAGTTAATGCCGCAGTTTATAATCCCTACTGTGATACTCTATTTGTTAAGTATTACATGGCGGATTGACTCGTTCGCCAAGTTTCTTTTTTATGGCTTAGTATACTCGCTAATGTATTTCTTGATTTACTTCTTTTGGGGGATTAACTCAAGGGAGAAACAGTGGATAACGCAAGCTTTTAAAAATCGGTAGCTAAAATTCATATTACAATCTTGGCTTTTGTGAAGTAGAAATGGTAATTGTTCAATTTAGAAAGAGGAGAACGCGGCTCCAAGTCTTTTTAATTTTTAGGGGTGAGGACGAGGCGTTCACTGGGGGTATAACAATGAAATCAATATTAAGGACTACAATTCTAAAAGTGATGCCAGATGATTTTGTAGAGAACTATAGGGCATACAAGCAAAAACGTGTGATCAAACAAGCAGCGAGAGAAGAAGCAAAAAAATATTCAAAATATGCAAACTTACGTATCAAAGGCAGCTCTGATGAAGGTATTGAGGAGTTGTTGATTTTTCATACGCATTCTATTGAAAAAGGTCTAAGTCATCCTCATTTTCGGCCAAACTTTGGTAAGAATGCTTTGACCAAGTTAAAGGCTAATTTAGAAGAATTCAATCAACTGGGACTTGACAAAGATAGCTTTTCTTATCAAAACGCTATTTCTGTCCTTCGATCTTACAAAGAGAAGCATCAAAATATGCAAATAGAAACACCAAACTTTGATTCTCTTTTTCCTAGATTGCAATAATAAAGTTACCACCTAGAAAGAGGCTTGCTCACTGCTTGAA
>OBUQ01000305.1_pt1 | contig 51787 bp, 44 predicted proteins | sample 1494951 | NCBI WGS metagenome assembly OBUQ01 (sample SAMEA2579938, study PRJEB22360) | human gut metagenome | biome: human gut; feature: human-associated habitat; material: faeces | place: Denmark | collected 2008/2010
GGTAACCGCCCCGCCCTTAAGCCCGCCGGAGCCTCGGATAGTGGATTGGCTGATCCCCGCCGCCGCCAACTCTTGTTCATTAGCCTGCGAATGGGTGGTAGAGGCCGGGTGAATAACCAGGGAACGTAAATCTCCCAGGTTCGCCACGTTCGATAGCAGGGTCAAAGCATCTACGAAGGCTTCTCCATCAGCGCGGTCACCTTTAAGGTCAAAAGCCAAAACCGCGCCCGCACCGCTGGGAGCATATTTTTGCTGCAATTCATGGGTGGGGGAAGAGGCAAGCCCCGAATAGCTAACTGCTGCTACCTGCGGGTGCCCCTCTAAGAACTCTGCTACTTTTTGAGCGTTCTCCACATGGCGCTGCACCCGTAGTGACAGGGTTTCAATCCCGATATTTACCAGGAAAGAGTTAAAGGGACTGGCTGCGAACCCGAAATCACGTAACCCCTGCACCCGGGCTTTAGTTATAAACGCGGCCTCGCCGAGGTCTTTATAAACCAGGCCATGATAGGACGGATCAGGCTGGTTGAACTGGGGGAAACGCCCTGGATCAGCTCCCCAATCGAAAGAGCCGCCATCAACAATCACTCCTTGGATGGAGTTGCCATGTCCGCACAGATATTTCGAGGCCGAATGCACCACAATATCGGCTCCCCACTCTAAGGGGCGGGTCAAGTAGGGGGTGGCCACGGTGTTATCGACGATAAAAGGCACTCCGACCCGGTGCGCCGCCTGGGCGACGCCCTCAATATCTAGAAAATCATTTTTCGGATTGGGAATAGTTTCCCCAAAGAACGCGATAGTGTGCTCATCGGCGGCTGCCTCCCACTGCGCTGCATCGGTAGGGTCGGCAACAAAAGTAGTGGTGATGCCATAACGCGGCAGATTATTGGCCAGGAACGCGATGGTGCCGCCATATAGGGAAGGCGAAGCCACGATATTGTCTCCGGCCTCGGCAATCGTCAAAATAGTCAGCGCAATCGCGGCGGCTCCCGAAGAAGTCGAAAGCGCTCCCACTCCGCCCTCTAGAGAGTTAACCCGCTCCTCGAAAACCTCGTTAGTGGGGTTATTTAGGCGAGTGTAGATAGGACCGGGTTCTTTTAAGGCGAAACGATCCGCGCCCTGTTTCGCGTCCTTAAAAACGTAACCATTGGTTTGATAAAGGGGAGGCACCGGGGATCCGGTTTCTTTATCGGGACGGTACCCGGCGTGAATCTGGCGAGTGTTGAAACCCCAGTTTTGCTTAGTCATTTTTATTTATCCTTTTCAGTAGATTTGGGTTTTTCTAAAACGTTTGCCAATAGTCCACTTTGGATAAACAAAAAGCCCGGCAAGGCAGTCCAAAGGGACTTTCTTTGCACGGGCAAACGCGTCGCCGCCAAGGGGCGGACTGAGTGGAGCTGACCGTGCGGGTCAGCTGAACATTCGACGTGTCATGCCCCTAAGATAACCTGGTGTTGCCTGCCCATAGCAAGCTAATCTTAGAAGTTGAGAACTAAGTCACTATTTCGATAAGGGGAAAATTTGCAATTCTGCGTCCTGTAACGGCTGAAAAAGCTGTCCCTAAAGGTTAGTCTGGAGGAAAGAGTAACCGCAAAGGAGAAATTATGAGCAATGACAGCTTGCCCAGTGTAGATACCCATGCTGACCCGGTAGTTACCTGGAATCTTCAAGAGGGCGCGATGGTGGCTGCCAAGCTCGACCCCAGGGCGGTGTGTCAGTTCTTTAGGGAACAAAATATCGTTGCCGAGGCAGATTGGTTTCCCGATACCCCGCATTTGCTGGGAGTAAATGTGCTGCGTAACCAGGCTGATGGTCTGGCATCTTTAGATGAGGCAGATGAACCGCTGCGGGTGGGGGCAGCGCTCCCGGAAGTGGTAGAGCTGCTGGCTGAAGAGTTTGCTGCCGATGTTTCCATCGGGGAATATCACGCCAATAAACTACCTTCCGATTTACCGCTTCCCTCCCGATCAGGTGATAGGGAGCAACCGGTACGGGTAGTGGAGATTTCTTCGATGCCGGTTTCTTCGGTTCCATTTTGCGCGGCTGCGGAAGGGAAAACCCTGGGGTGTGTGACCCTTCCGGAAGGTCGAATTGCTCTGTGCTATGAAACGATTCGCGCGGATATTGTTGAAGGTTCTTTAATTTCTCGGATTCCCGCGGTGGGACTGTATGTTTCTGCCCATGATCAGCGGGTGGTGGCAGTTACTTCCGATGAAGTTGCCGATCCAGAGAAACTGGCGATTCACTCCTGGTTACTGCAAACCCAGGTGGTTCCCGGAGCGGTAGAGAATCCCGACCCGGCACTGGAAGAACGGGTGCGCGAATACCTTGGACATTCCTCTTCTCCCAACCGGATTGCTGAAACTGCCGGGTGTGATGCCCAGCAATTAGCGCAGACTTTCAAAATTGCCGGTCAAGATGGAATGGTGCGGGCGATTGAAGTTATGGGGCTACCAGCTGAGGCCGCCGCATTCCTCTATGGGCGACTTGAGTTAGAGGATGTGCCCGGGATTGAAATCTTCCATGAGCCCGGATGGGCGCGGGCCATGGGGCACAGCGTAGATATGCGGATATTGCATTCTGACGAGGACGCGAAAACTCCTTTCGGAATCCTTAGGAAGTTGGAAATAGAGCACCCCACTTTGATGAAAGTGGCAAATGTTGCTCAAATGGCAGTAGGGGTGGGCTTAATTGGTGCTGGCCTAATCGGTCTAGCAGGTAAGAAACGTTTCTCAAAGCTTTCCCTGCTGGGCGGCGTGATGCTGGGTGTTGATGGCGGATTGCGCTCTTCGGTGGTTCACCATATGAAGAACCGGATAGTGGGAGACCTCTAACTCCCTGCGCGCTAGTTAGCGAGCTGCCTAACTCAATCGGGTTCTAAAAGCCTAAATATACCTAGCGCGTTAGGGGCGAGATACTATCGGGGATCCCGGCGCCCATCTTTTAGAGAGCGCAGGAAAGCGATCCGTTTTTCATGCCGCGCGATCATCTGATCAATCAGGGCGCTTACCTTTCCTCGCCACGGTTTTCCGCTTTGGGTCACCAGGCGAGACCGCCACCGAGGTGCTTGCCCTTGTGCTAAATGATCAGGTAAGGAAGTATCGGCGGGAGCATCAAGATCCACGGCTCCGCTGAGCCGATGGTGTGCCCAATCCAAAGTTAGCGGCTCCGACAAGGATACGTAGTTGGGGCGTTCGGTAGCATGCACGTCCTCAGCTTCGCTAACTTTGAGAGCCTTAGGCGGATTGGCAATAAAAGCGCAAGCAATCAGCATCACTCGGGAAAGTAAGTTAATCCACAGTAGCAAGGTGGCAATGGCGGCAAAAGAAGCTAGCAGCGGGTTATTAACTGAGCCTACTGCGGAGGTTCCCAGCGACCTTATCAAAGAAGCTACTATTCCAAACCCTGCTAGTCCCCACCAAAGGTCAGTTTTTGGTGCTCTAACTAGTGCCACGAAACGAATCAAAATCCAAAGGATTAACGCGTCAATAGCGGCACTAATCAGAAAAGAGCCGATCCTTATCATCATGGAGGCAAGTGTAGATTCTAGTCCGATTGCCGAAAATACTTGAGTACCGACAACCGTATGCGCCAAGGTTAAAATCCCGGTCGCTCCCACTCCCAAGGCAATAGCCACAAAGCCTAGTAAGTCGCGTAGCTTTTCGCTGGCCGCACCAGAAGGCACCTGATCAATTCCAAACATGGCGCGAATGGAAGACTTCATGGCGCGCATCACCGAAGTCGCGGAAAAAACTAATACCACGACCGCCACGATTCCGGTTATGGAAAAAGAGGTGGAAATTACCAGATCGGAGGGATTGACAATCCCAGAGGATCCTTTCCATTCCAGTACTCCCGGAAGGGAAGATGCGAGGGAGGAAAATACCGCATCTTGTAGCTGGGGACTGCGCCCCAGTACTCCCAGAAGCACGGTGATTCCAATAGTTAGGGCAGCAGCGAGAGAAAAGATCGCAGAATAAGCGATACCTCCAGCCAGTAGCGCGCCGCGACCATTACCGTAGCGCCTAAGAGAACGCATAATCCGCAGGCGTTGCAACCAGGAAACAAATAGTTTGGCTTTATCTATAAATCCCGATTCGGCTTTCACCTTGCTAAAACTAGGTGAAAATTGCTCTGGGTGGCGCTCGCGAACGGAAATCTCGGGGGAGTTACTGGTACTTTTCATACTCTCAATCTAACGGTTTTGCTGGGGTTCGTCGCATTCATTCAAACGAACAAAAGCGCGCGAAGAAAAAGACAAATAGCAACAAAATGGGATAATCTAAAGGAAAGTTACCTCTATCAGCGGAGAGAGCCATGCTAGCGCATCAGCGGCACGACGAAATCTTACGGCAAGTAAATAGTAACGGATCAGTACGGGTTACCGACCTGGTAACTGAGCTCGGCGTATCTGAAATGACGGTGCGCAGAGATATCAGTCTGCTCGCAAATCAAGGGAAATTAGAGCGCGTTCATGGAGGGGCGGTTCGTCTGGAGGGTGAAAGCTTGCCCACTCCAGGCAGCACTATTGCTGCTAACGACGAAGAAAAGATACTGGCTCAAGCGGCGGCTGAAACTATTCGTCCGGGCTCTAAACTATTTATTGGTGCAGGTGGGAGCGGTCGCTACCTCGCTAAAATTATTAGCGAAAGTGAAATCTTCTCGTCTTTGACAGTGGCAACCAACTATCTGCCTGCGATGCAGATTCTTGATGAGGCCCAACAGACGCAGCGAGACAACGGTAAAGCTCACTCTGAGATTGTTTTCATCGGGGGACAGCCGATAGATCATGAAACCTTAGGTTCTCCTAGCGTGATTACCGCCTACAATTTTCATTTTCATTCCGTATTTATTGAAGCCGAAGGTATTGATGCTAAAACCGGTCTTAGCTGCAATAATCTAGACAAAGCAATGCTGGAAAAAGTGCTAATCGAAAACAGCGAGTTCGCCACCATTATGGTGCCAACCCCGGCATGGCGAAGGTCAGCGCTAGGAGTAGTTTGTCCCCTAAATCAGCTTTCACGAGTCATCTCGATTAGTGCCCCACCCAGCGGAATAGCTGATACCCTCACCGAGGCGCAAGTAATGGTGGATATTTGCCAACCCTAGTCGAGCCTAACCTTGACCCGGACTATGCGCGATACTTTTAAATTATGAGCCTACATGTAATTATTCCTGCCGGAGGTCCTGGAAGCCGTCTCTGGCCGGTTTCGCGAGTTGGTAAACCCAAATTTTTACTCGATTTACTGGGGGAGGGTTGTAGCCTCTTGCAGGCAACCGTTGACCGACTTTCGCCTCTGGCAGCGTCGCTAACGGTAGTAACCGGCACCGACCATGCCGAGGCCGTTGCCTCCCAAAATCTGAATGCCCGGCTCCCAGCGAGTGCGAAAGAACAATACCAGATCCTGGAAGAGCCCAGTCGAAAAAACTCTCTCGGCGCGATCGCTTGGGCGGCAGCTCGGCTACAGCAAAAATATGGGGCGGTGATTGCCGGGTCATTTGCTGCTGACCACGCGATAAAGAACGTTGCCGTATTCCGTGGTGCCGTATCTGCGGCGGTTGAGGCGGCTAGGGAGGGAAAAATTGTAACTATAGGAATAGCTCCTAGCTGTCCTTCCACTGCTTATGGTTATATCTGCGCGTCCAATACTGTTTTGAGTCCGGAATACAGCCAGCCACAAGTCTTTGACGTAAAAAGTTTTAAAGAAAAACCTTCACGCTCCGAAGCCGAGAGTTATCTAGCGACGGGAGGCTATTTTTGGAACGCCGGAATGTTTGTGTTTAACACCGAGGTGTTCTTGTCTCACCTAAATAATTTGCTTCCCCGCTATTATGAAACAATCCAAGACATGGTGCATGTGAACCCGGGTACAACAGATTTTACTGAGCTTTGGGAATCGCTGCCTTCTTACCCCATAGACACTGCCATTGCAGAACCAATAGCCGATGAGGGCGGGGTAGCAGTAGTAGCTACCGACAACTTCGGTTGGTCCGATGTCGGTGATTTCGCTTCTTTGCGCCAGACTATCGCTGGTGATGCCCCCCAAAATTCCGTTGTGCGCGGTAGCGGCAAAACTCAGCTGCTGGCCAGCCCCGGAGCTTTTATTGATCACGGCGGTACAGAAAAGCTGGTGGTGTTGGGAATACCTAACGGGGTAGTGATTCGCCGTGCAGATGTAACCCTGGTGACTACTACCCAATATGCGCAAAAGCTAGGGGACGTGGTGGCAGAACAAGGGGATCTGCAGTGAAACTGTGGCGCCAGCTAGGGGCAGCGTTGGCACTATCTTTGAGCCTATCTGCTTGTGCCGGAACCAATGTGGCACCAGCTGGTTATATTAATGCGGCAGATTTTCGTACCTGCCTGCTTACTTTAGGTAAAGGGGAAGCAGGTTCCATTAATGCTAAGGCCATCACTGCGCTAGAGGATGGTAAAAAACGTTTAGGGGTAGCCTCACGCCGCACTAGTCTCGATTCGCCAAAGAAGATTGAAAAAGCGATTGCTCACGATATTTCTGCCAACTGCTCTTTGATTATCGGGGTAGGAGAGGCCTTTGTTCAACCTTTAATGGAACAGGCAAAATATCATCGGGCGCGCCATTTTGCGCTGCTGCTTCCTCCCGGAGCTACCGCCCAGGCGACTCGCGAAAACTTGGCCATCATTACTTACGATTTGAGCCAACCTGCCTATGTAGCAGGTTTTATTGCGGCAGGGACTTCCGCAAGTGGAAAAGTGGCAGTAGTTGCCGGAGAGAAAAACCAGATTAATAGCACCCTGATCTCCTCATTTTCTCAAGGAGTTGCTCGCTATAACTCAGACCAGGAACAGGAAAATGGGCAATCCCTAAAAGTTAAAGTTATTCCCGGGGGAAACCGCTTCTATCTCGGAGGAACCGCGAATAAAGCGAGAGTAAAATCCCAGACGGAGGCGATAATAAAACAGGGGGCGGATGTAATATTTTTCGCGGAGGGTGCGCAAAATTCGGCTGGTTTAGAAGCCATTATTAAAGCGAATGCAGATAAAGAAAAAGCTGAGCAGGCGGCGGAAGAAGCTAGCAGGCAAACCGCGAAACCTACCGAGGGTGAAAGCCCTACCTCTACCCCCTCGGAAAGTTATCCTACGCCTACTGTCAGCGCGTCTACTGTCACTCCGCAGATAATCGATTCGGTAGAAAGTATCACTGCAATTTGGTATCTAACTGACGGACACGAAACCCAGGGTAATCTCCCTCAGGGGCGGCCACCGGTCTTGACTTCAATTGTTCCTGATCTGTCTGAGGCAATGATTTCTCTGATTGAAGAGGCGCGGAAAGACAGATTTGCTGCCAACTCTACGCAGATCGTCGGAACCTACCGGAACGGATGGGTAGGACTGACTCCGTTTTATGAGTATGGCTCGACGGTTCCTAATGAGGTAAAGAAAAACTCGCAGATTATTGAGGAAGAATTCCGCCAAGGAACCCTGAAACTCTAAGGGTTATGGAGGCAGCGGTAAGTAGCCTAAATAACCTAAGTAACCTGGGAAGGGTACCAGCCACGAACCGGTGGTTTACTGGGTGGGAGGGCGAACTAGACTTCGTCAGGGTAGAGCTCGTGAATAGCTACCGCTAGATCGATAACTTCCTGTTTACTCATCTCGATCACGAGGCGTCCGCCCCCTAAAGCAGGTAGACGTAACACGACTTCCCGTCCGGCTTCGGTGCGAACTCCGTCCTCGGCTACTTCTAACGGACCATCTCCGGTTCGTGGTTTCATTGCGGCCATGCTAACCCCCAGAGAGCTAAATCAAAACGGCTGAAACAGCAATTACCTAGCTAATTATAGCAGATTAAGACCTTTACCCGCCTTGCGGCTCGATTACCCCTTGGTGATCCCGGTTAGGGCAGGACAGGGAAGCTGGCAGTAAAAGTGGGCGCTAGGGAGCAGAATTACCGATCTTGGGGAGCTTTACCGATAATCTCTAGAGCTTCGGCGGGGGTATCAACCAGCTGTATGGAAGCGAATTCCTTCTCCGTAATCATTCCCAACCCGATTGCCTGCTCCTTTATCCAAGCAAGTAAACCACTCCAATAGCTACGTCCTACTAGCACGATGGGGAAGGACTGTATCTTGCCGGTTTCTGCCAAGGTGACGGCTTCAAATAGCTCATCCAAAGTGCCGAATCCTCCCGGTAAAACCATAAAACCTTGCGCATACTTGACGAACATAGTTTTGCGAGCGAAAAAGTACCGGAAATAGATCCCCAGCGAAACCCAATCATTGAATACTTGCTCGTGCGGCAGCTCGATTCCTAGCCCCACCGCAATGCCTCCCGCCTCGGTGCAGCCTTTGCAGGTGGCCTCCATTTGTCCCGGTCCGCCCCCAGTAATCACTGCCCAGCCCGACTTAGCTAGGAGTCGGCCAGTTTCTTCCCCCAAAGCATATTCGGGGGCGTCTTGGGAAGTACGCGCGGACCCAAAGACCGAAATAGCCGGTCCCAGTTCTGCTAAGGCTCCGAAGCCCTCGATAAACTCGCTCTGAATTCTAAGAACTCGCCAAGTGTCGTTGTGAAGCCAGTCAGTATCCTTTTGGGGACTAAGCAGCCGCTGCTCCGAAGTCTCGGTAGGCATTAGAGCGTTACGCATTTGAATGGGACCGCGGCGGTACACGCCATCATTTTTAAAACTTCTCACTCGCGAAGCATACCAGTAAGCAGTTGAACCCTTAGTTAACAGCGCCGAAACATCGGATAGCTCGCCACTGCAATATAAGAAAAACTGCTAGTAGCGACCGTTGAGCGCTTAACTAAAACGTTCCCTCAAAGGGGTGAAATATCGCCCGCCTACTCAGGCGGACAATAAACCCCCACAGCTAGCCCATCACCACAGGTGAGCACATTGGCAATGAAACGTTCATCGTTCAGCAACGCCGTAACCGCTTGCCGCATTTGGGTAGTTTCCATTTCGCGGCGCGCCGGGTCTCCCACCTGATCCATCCAGAGGGCGTGCACGATTGCCACCATACCACCGGGACGAAGAATCCGAGTTGCTTGTTCAATATAGCTGGAGATTTCCCTTACGTCTGCATCAATTACCACCAGGTCGTAGGCGGCGCCTGCCATACGGGGTAGTACTTCCAGCGCATGACCATTGATGAGACGGGTACGATTTGATCTCTGGGTGGCGAGGCGGAAAGCGGTACGGGCTGCTTGTTGGAACTCGGATTCGGAATCAATGGTGGTAAGTACCCCGTTCTCAGACATTCCAGCCAGCAGATATAAACCCGAAACGCCCGCTCCGGTACCAATTTCGAAAACAGCTTTTGCGCCACAGGCAGCCGATAGCATCCGCAAAGCAGCTCCGGTGGCAGGAGAAACTGGGGCAGCCCCCATTTCTACCGCGGCAGTTCGAGCCGCCGCGGTGATTTCGTCTTCAACCACCTGAGACTCAGTCCAGTCCCAACTTAAAGCTTTGTTGTTATTCATTACGACTTCCTCGCTAGCGGATTTACGCTTGCAACCAGTTTACGTAACCAGCTCCGTAACTTACAGGGGTTTAACGCCCAGGTTTCGTCCGGCAAGTGAGCGGGTACGCTTAGCCAGTGCCTTGGCCACCTGGTTAATAGCTTGGGAGGCCGGGGAATCAGGATGCATAGCCACTACCGGAGTTCCCTGGTCAGATCCTTCCCGCAAAGCGATATCTAGGGGGACGTTCGCCAAAACCGGCACTTCGTATCCTAGTTGAGCACTGAGGCGTCCGGCCACCATGTCTCCGCCACCGGTACCGAATAAATGCAGTTTACTGCCATCTTCTTGCGGAAGATATGACATGTTTTCGATTACCCCGATGACTCGCTGTTCGGTTTGTGCTCCGATGACTCCGGCGCGCTCGGCAACTTCTGCCGCCGCCACCTGCGGGGTAGTTACCACCAGGATTTCTGAACCTGGCAGCAACTGGGAAATCGAAATAGCGACATCTCCGGTTCCCGGAGGTAGATCCAGCAGTAGTACATCCAGGTCGCCCCAGTAAACATCCGCTAAGAACTGTTGGAGGGCACGGTGCAGCATAGGGCCGCGCCAAACTACCGGCTGCCCGTCCGGAACGAACATGCCGATAGAAATCACTTTTACTCCGCCGGCAACCGGGGGAACAATCATGCCATCAATCACGGTTGGTTCTTCCGCGACCCCTAGCATTCTAGGAATTGAAAAACCATAAATATCAGCATCTAGCACCCCAACTTTGAGACCTTGGGAGGCCAGAGCTAAAGCCAAGTTGGCGGTCATCGAAGATTTACCGACTCCGCCTTTACCAGAAGTAATCGCGTAGACTCGGGTCAGATTATCGGGTTGGGTAAAGGGAATCACATTTTGCGGCCCCGAAAGTTTTTCTTTCAGCGCCGCTCGCTGATCCTCATCCATGACCCCCATTTCTACGGTCACTGTACTTACGCCGGGAACTTTAGAGACTTCCTCTTGGACATCTTTTTCGATTACCGATTGCAGGGGACAACCTGCGATAGTCAAATCAACACCGACTTTGACCGCGCCGTCCTCGCCAATAGAAATCTCGCGCACCATATCTAGGTCGGTAATTGCCCGTCCTAGTTCGGGATCGATTACCCGACTTAGTGCCTGCCTAATCGCGTCTTCGTTTAACTGACTCATGCCCTCCATCCTATATGGCGCAAGCCAATACCTCACTTTTAGCTAAGCTAATGGCGATACCGCTTAGGGCTCTCTTCGAAGGAGCCGGCGGGTAAGGCTGAAGGGATAAGGGAAGGTTCCTGGTGTCCGGCTTGACCGGTTAGACTATAATTATTCTTCGGTTTCGCGCCGTTGTTTGTGTTCGTCCTCGTCCTTAAGTTCATCTAAGAGGTCGCGCAGTTCCCCGCGCACGAAATCTCGGGTTGCGACTTCCGACATAGATAGGCGCAATGAAGCAATCTCCCGAGTGAGATATTCGATTTCGGCATGGTTCTTTTCCGCGCGGCGTCGGTCTTGTTCCGCAGAAACTCGATCGCGGTCATCTTGTCGGTTTTGAGCCAATAAAATCAGGGGAGAAGCATAAGAAGCCTGCAGGGAAAGCATGAGAGTCAGGGCAGTAAATCCCAGGGCGGCACTGTCGAAACGCCAGGCTTCCGGAGCCCAGGAGTTCCAAGCTAGCCACAGAACTACGAATACCGTCAGGTAGACCAGGAACTGCGGGGTTCCTTGGAAGCGAGCGAAAGACTCCGAAACCTGTCCGACGCCCTCGGACTGTAAATTGATACGCGGGAGCCGAAAACGACGTTTCCTTTCGCGGGGAGTGTCAAGCCTGTCCGCCATCTTCGATCCTTTCTCTTTCCATCGCTAAATCGGTTTCGTCTTCGTCCGCATCGCGCCAATCCTCAGGTAAGAGGTGATCGAGGACGTCATCAACACTAACTGCCCCTAAAAGATGTCGATTCTTATCAACTACCGGAACTGCGGTCAGGTTATAGGTAGCCAGAAGTCTGGTCACCGTGCCGATACCGGCAGAGGGATCCACTCCCTTAAGATCGTCATCTAGGATCTGTCCCACCAAGGTTTGTGGCGGCTCGCGTAGGGCTTTTTGGATATGGACTGCCCCCAGGAAACGGCCGGTGGGAGTCTCGGTGGGGGGACGGCACACGCATACCATTGCTGCCAGCGCCGGGGGTATATCTTTGCGCCGCACGTGGGCTAATAAAGTGGCTACATCTGCATCGGGTGGTAAAATCACGGGAGTGGTGGTCATTAAACCCCCGGCAGTCCGTTCCCCATAGGCCATTAGGCGCCGCACATCCGCCGCCTCTTCTGGTTCCATTTCTGCCAGTAAGATTTGCGCCTGTTTTTCTGGCAGTTCATTTACCAAGTCGGTGGCATCGTCCGGTTGCATCACATCCAAGATATCGGCGGCTCGCGCCACATCGAGAGAGGTGAGGATAGAGACTCGATCTTCTTGACCTAGCTCTTCAAGTACGTCAGCTAAGCGGTCATCTCCTAACTGTGCTGCCACCTCTAAGCGCCGCTCTTCGGGTAGATCAGCCAAGACATCGGCCACATCGGCAGCTTTGGCGTCCTCTAATTGAGCTAGTAGGGTGGTTGCCTCCTGGGGGAGCACTGATTTACGCAGATGAGAGACTTCGGAAGGGTCAATTAGCATGGTTTCTCCGCGGCTAAGGGCCAGCGCGGAAGTTACTCGCTGCACATAGAGCTTGGTGATATACCAGTCACGACGATCATCCTGTTCCATGCACATATCCTGGATTTTTACGTCTCCAGAACCGTCTCGCATCGCCAAGACCCGATCCATAAGCTCGCCCATAACCATGGTCTCTGCTACCCGCTGTTGGAATTGACGAATATTAACCAGTCCCGTGGTGATAACTTGCCCAGGTTGGATCGCCACTATCCGGGTTACCGGAACGAACACCCTCCGGTGTCCGGCCACCTCAACTACCAAACCCACCACCGTGGGCAGTCCGGTAAAACGCAAAACAATAATTACATCGGTTACCCTGCCGATTTCATCTCCTACCGGGTCAAATACGCGAGTTCCTGCCAATTTGCCAATGAAAACGCGTGAACCGATGGGTTTAATTGAATGCTTGGCGTGCTCCATATCTCTAACTCTACTTGAAGATTGAAGCAGGCAAGGCTTTAGCCAAATTGCAGTAATTTGTCTAGCAGACAATACCCGTTTGTTAGCAGGTCAGCGGGGTAGCTAGATTCGCCGGCGGCAAAATTTTACGGGCATTACGGGCATTAGTTTTGCAATGCGTTGATCCTCAATAGACACTTAGGCTATGGCTTTTCCTCGAAACCGCATGGTAAACGCAGCTCTCCAAGGGCAGGATTTGGCGATCTTCTCCTCGAAAGAAGACGTGGAAGAAGCCATTAATTACTTAAAATCTAAAGATTTCCCATTGCAGCAACTTCTGGTACAAGAGCGCGGGCTAACTCGCTCCAATCAAGTAGTTGGGATTGTTACCTGGCCGAAGGCTCTCCTCGCTGGTTTTTCTCGCGGCCTGATGATGGGAATTTTCTTTGCGCTACTATTTGTGCTTTGGAAACCTTCCTGGGCGGTTTTTGCGCCCCTAGTGATCGCAGCTTTCGCCCTTCTGACCGCAATTGAGCGTCTAGTTGCCTGGGCGCTGCGCTCTTCGGGTACGGGCTACCCGATTGCCTATGCCTCCTCCCTTACCGGACAAGAGCACGTACTCATGACCGCCGCTGATTACTATATTGCCCGGCGTCACCTCCTGGACGATTCCCGCTTCCAAGCGGCCGTGGTGGAACAGGATGCCCCTAGTAGCGTCGATGATGGGCCTACCCAGTTCGGATCCCGCCTGGACGAGCGTCCTCGTTTCGGGGTTCGCCTAAGTCCCAAGGCACGCAAGCAACTGCGGGCACAGCAAACACAGGTAAACGAGCAGCGCCCCGCCACTGGCTCAGGTAGCCCTGAGGTAGCAGCTGCGCAAACTTCTACCCCGGATACGAAAGACCTATCCGGGCAGCCGACTCAGGGGCAAACCGGGCAGGCGGAACCCGAAAACAGTGAGCTAAACGACGCTCATTAGCACTGGTAGTTGCCTCAGGGGTATATTTAAGGAAGTTCCGGCGCTGCGACCCTAATCCCGCCGGTTTTTTCATGCGCGAGTTAACGCTCGGAACCAAATAAGGAGGCGCGGATGAAGGTTCGCCAGGATTTGCGAAATGTGGCAATCGTTGCCCACGTAGACCACGGAAAAACTACCTTAGTAGACAAAATGCTCTGGGAATCGGGTGCCTTCGGTGACCATGCCAGCGTAGAAAAAACCGGCGAACGGGTGATGGATTCTGGCGACTTGGAACGGGAAAAAGGGATCACTATCCTCGCGAAAAACACCGCCGTGCATTATGCGGGTAAAGCAGCGCAAAATGTGGGAGTCAGCGAAGGAATCACTATTAACGTGATCGATACCCCCGGGCACGCTGATTTCGGGGGAGAAGTAGAGCGCGCCCTCTCGATGGTTGATGGGGTAGTACTGCTGGTAGATGCCGCCGAAGGGCCTCTGCCGCAAACCCGGTTTGTACTGCGCAAGGCGCTTGCCGCCCGTCTGCCGGTGATCGTGGTAATTAATAAGGTTGACCGCCCAGATTCTCGGATAGAAGAAGTAGAAGCCGAAACCGTTGACCTGTTATTGTCTTTAGCACAAGACCTGGTTGACGAGGGCGAAGAAGTAGATTTAGATTCCTTGCTGGACGTTCCGGTGTTGTATTGTTCGGCAAAAGCAGGCTGCTGTTCCTGGGAAAAACCAGCTCGCGGGCAGCTGCCAGGAAGTGACCTCCACGATCTATTCGATGCCATTATTAACCGGATTCCCGGGCCGGAATACGACCCGGATGCTCCTTTGGCTGCTCATGTGACTAACTTGGATTCTTCGCCCTTCCTAGGACGCCTGGCCTTGCTGCGGATTCATAACGGTACTTTGCGGCAAGGAGAACACGTAGGTTGGGCACGCCACGACGGTTCGATAACCGATGTGAAGCTAACTGAACTGCTAGCCACTTTTGGTTTGGAACGTAAAAGCGTTGAGGAAGCCCACGCGGGAGATATCGTGGCGGTAGCGGGCATTCCCGAAATCACCATTGGGGAATCCTTGGTGGATCTAGATAATCCGCAGCCTCTACCGCTGATAAAAGTAGATGACCCGGCTATCTCGATGACTATCGGTACCAACACTTCTCCGCTGGCAGGCCGGGTTAAAGGGCATAAGCTCACGGCGCGGCAAGTTAAAGATCGCCTAGATCGCGAACTCATCGGGAACGTGTCCTTGAAAGTACTGCCAACCGAACGTCCAGACGCTTGGGAAGTGCAAGGGCGGGGAGAACTGGCATTAGCGATTTTGATTGAGCAGATGCGCCGGGAAGGCTTCGAGCTCACTGCCGGTAAACCGCAGGTGGTAACCAAAGAGATTGACGGGAAAACCCATGAGCCGATGGAGCAAATGACCATCGATGTACCCGAAGACTACCTAGGTAAAGTCACCGAGTTAATGGCGGCGCGTAAAGGAAAACTCCAGACTATGTCGAATCATGGTACCGGCTGGGTGCGCCTGATTTTCCGGGTACCGGCTCGCGGTCTGATTTCCTTCCGTTCCAAGTTCCTAACCGAGACTCGCGGCTCGGGGATTGCTTCTTCTATTGCTGACGGTTATGCCCCTTGGCAAGGCACAATTACCCGCCGTCAGAGCGGTTCTCTGGTGTCAGATCGTGCCGGAAAATCAACCCCCTATGCCCTGATTCAGCTGCAAGAACGGGGCAGTTTTATTATTCAACCCGGCAGCGAAGTCTATGAGGGGCAAGTAGTAGCAGAAAATCCACGCGGAGAGGATATGGATGTCAATATCACTCGCGAAAAGAAGCAAACCAATATGCGCTCTTCTACTGCCGATGCCTTCGAAGGGTTAGTACCTCCTCGGGTACTGACTTTGGAGGAGTCTTTAGAATTTGCGGCCGAGGACGAATGCGTAGAAGTTACCCCCGAAGAGATCCGGATTCGCAAGGTGGTATTAAGTGCGCAGGATCGTTTCAAAATTGCCTCCCGCAGACGCCGTCAAGAACGCGGAGAATAGGTGATTTTTAAGTCATTCGGGGTGGCTAGATTTTCGGCGGGGGAGGAACCCGTTTCCCAGTGACCATTTTTTCTGCCGGCACCGTCACCGGCCCTTTGCGGGTTAAAATAGTGACGCTAGCAGGGCTTACGTCCATAACTTCCCCGAGAGCATCATAGAGTCCGTCTGCTTCTCGCCGGCGCAAAACTACCCGTTCGCCTACTTTCCAAGACAGCCAAGGCAGGCGCGGCGGCGGTTTCTGATTGCCCACAAACTTCATAGTGAGATACTAGCAATATCGGAACTTAAGGAGAATATATGACTTACGTAATCGCTGAACCCTGCGTAGATGTTAAGGATAAAGCCTGCGTCGATGAGTGTCCCGTAGATTGTATTTACGAGGGAAAGCGCACGCTTTATATTCACCCTGAAGAATGCGTAGATTGTGGGGCTTGCGAACCGGTATGCCCGGTTGAAGCCATTTTCTACGAAGATGACTTGCCGGAAGAATGGGCAGACTACTACCGCGCCAACGTAGACTTTTTCGAACTTAAGGGCTTGGGATCTCCGGGAGGAGCCTCCAGCGTGGGCGCCACCGGCTATGACGATCCTATGATCGAGAAGCTACCTGCCCGCGAGGAATAATCCCCGGGGTTGAGGGTGAGTTATCGGTTTTTACCTTTGGACGTGGCGGCTGGCGCCCAGGCGACTGTCATAGGGTGAATGCATGAGCAACAGTGATTTACCGCGTTCGCTAGACCTACCAGTTTTTCCCTGGGATTTATTAACCCCCTACCGGGAAACTGCCGCCGCTTTCCCGGGGGGAGCCATAGATTTATCTATCGGCACCCCGATTGATGCTTGTCCCGATAGTGCGCAAGCAGCTCTCCAGGCAGGAGCGAACAGTCCGGGTTATCCCGCGGTTGTCGGCAGCATCCAGCTGCGGCGTGCCATTGTTGGCTGGGCACGCGAGCGGGGAATCGATTGCATAAAAGAGGACTCTTGTCTGCCGACGGTCGGGTCTAAAGAACTTATTGCCTCGCTTGGCTGGCAATTGGGGATAGGTAGGGGAGATAAGGTCTTATTTCCCGAAATTGCTTACCCTACTTACGATATTTGTGCCCGACTTGCCGGCGCCCAAAGGGTCGCGGTTTCCAATGATATTTCCACTTGGCCACGCGACGCCTCGTTGGTGTGGATAAATACTCCCGCGAATCCTACCGGCTGGGTGGCGACAAAGGACTGGCTGCGGGAAGTTGTTTCTTGGGCACGAGAAGTAGGCGCCGTGGTAGCTAGCGATGAGTGCTATAGCGAATTGACCTACGGGGGAGAAGGGCCGGCGCCCTCGTTGCTGCAAGAAGACGTCTGTGGGGGCAGCACCGAGAATCTGCTACTGGTTTACTCGGTATCAAAAGAATCAAATCTGGCCGGTTACCGGGCGGCTTTTGTGGCGGGGGATCAGGCTTTGATTTCAGCGCTGCTAGCGGTGCGCAAACACTGCGGACAGATAATGCCCTCTCCGGTACAGGCCGCCCTCACGCAGGTATTATCGGAACGCTCACATGTTAAGGAACAACTGGAGCGCTACGGGCGCCGGCGCAAAATGTTGGCGGCGGCGCTCGAACAGGCGGGTCTTAAAGTTGCTGAGGAATGCGAGGCCGGACTGTACCTGTGGGTTTTCGATCCCGCGGACAAAGCCGATGTAACTGGGGCGTTGCGGGCTCCTGGTAGCGGAGCAGATTGGCGTTTGCTAGATCGTATGGCGCATCTGGGGTTGATAGTAGCCCCGGAAAGTTTTTACAACGCTCGGCCAGGATCTCATGTGCGAATGGCTCTCTGCGTTAGCGATAACGAAATTCAGGAGACTGCCAAACGTTTAGTGAAATTTGCCTAAAAATGGTAAAGTCTTTAAAAAAGGTTGTATTCTTAAGGGTACTAAGTCCTATAGGGTGATAGTGGGAAGGCAATAAGTCTCCCTTTTAGGGAAGGTTATTAAAATGGCAGGAAATCAAAATAACACCCCAGAATCTAATGAGTCCGGTCGGCTACCGGGAGTGTTGGAAGTCGACGGTAAAACCATCGAGTTTCCACCCGTGCAAGCAACCTGTGGTGATCAAGGCATTGACGTTTCCAAGCTGCGTAATCAAACCGGATTAGTAGCCCTTGATCCGGGTTTTTCTACCACTGCGTCCTGCACCTCAAAAGTTACCTTCATTGACGGCGGGAAGGGGATTTTACGTTACCGGGGCTACCCGATTGACCAGCTGGCACATCACTCCAGTTTCCTGGAAGTTGCCTATTTGCTGATCAGGGGGGAACTACCTACGCCCTCGCAACTAGACGAGTTCGTACGCCGAGTAAAACGTCAACGCCTGCTGCATGAAGATTTTCGGGCATTCTTTACTGCCTTCCCCTCTAATGGGCACCCGATGGCGATTTTGCAAGGCGGCATTGCCGGGATGGCCACCTATTACGAAGAAACCTTCGCGGATGTACATGATCCGGAGCTGCAGGATATTCAAGCTGTGCAGTTGCTAGCGAAAGTGCCGACTATGATCTCGTATATCGCTAAGCGGGCGGCGGGTCTGCCACTGCTGTATCCCGATAATGAGCGTTCCTATGTAGAGGACTTTATTCGCTTGACCTTTGGTTTACCCTATCAGGCCTACGATATTGACCCGGCGATTATCCGAGCTCTGGAAGTACTCTTTATTTTGCATGCCGATCACGAACAAAACTGTTCCACTTCCACCGTGCGGTTGGTCGGTTCTTCTAACGCCAATATGTATGCCTCGGTTGCCGCCGGAGTGGGTGCCCTTTCTGGGCCGCTCCATGGCGGTGCAAACGAGGCCGTGTTGCGGATGTTGATCAATATTCGCGACAACGATCTTTCCATCCCCGAATTCGTAGAGAAAGTAAAGAATAAGGAAAAAGGGGTAAAGCTGATGGGCTTTGGCCACCGCGTCTATAAAAATTATGATCCCCGGGCGGCAATCGTGCGGGAACAGGCGCATAACGTTCTGGATCGGATGGGTAAAAACAATGACCTGTTCGACCTAGCTATGGAACTGGAAGAAGTTGCCCTTTCGGATGATTATTTTATCGAACGTAAACTCTATCCGAACGTTGACTTTTATACCGGTCTGATTTATTCCGCTATGGGCTTCCCTACCAAGATGTTTACCCCGCTATTTGCCCTTGGGCGCCTGCCGGGTTGGATTTCCCAATATATTGAAATGCTGCATGATCCCATGACCCGTATCGGGCGTCCGCGCCAGGTATACCAAGGCGAGCCGCAGCGTGACTATGTGCCGCTGCGGATGCGGGAAGCGAAAAAGTAACCCCTATTTGGCCAAAAAGCGGGTGAGGTCGTGGGAGCGCCTCACCCGTTTTATAGTTCGCCTATATGCTAGATTATGGTTCAGATTTAGGGTAGGAGGATTAATGGCCGAGAACACTGCATCGCTATCTGCAAACGAACTGGCATTTAACTCCGATCCACTTTCTCCGTCCCCGGCTATGCGCGCCGGGCGGATTCCTCGCCTGGCCAGCCTGGAGATTCTGCTATTTTCACTGTTAGGACTGGTAGCTTCTTGGCAGTTATGGCGAACCGAAATAATTCACCACTCCCAGCCAGAACGGGGACTAGGCTGTTCGATAAATAATGTGGTGGATTGTCGGGGAGCCATGGATTCTGCGGCCGGGCATCTTCTTTTCGGGATCCCCAATTCCATTTTCGGGATGGTACTTTTTGCGATGCTCAGCGCAGCGGGAATCTACCTGCTGTGTGGAGGACGATTGCCTAAATGGGGACTGATGGTTTTTGTTATAGGAACCAGTGCCGGCTTGGGAGCAGTGCTGTTCTTCCTTGCAACCTCGGTATTTCAGCTGCGTTCCCTGTGCCCATACTGCTTCTTAACCTGGCTGGCAACTATTTTTCTCGCTTGGCTATCCTATGCGCTTTGGGTGAGAACAGCGGCTAGTCCCACTCGCCCGTTAACGGGCGCGCGCCGCATATTAGTAGGGTATTGGTGGTTAGGTGCGCTGCTGAGCGTAGCGGTAATTGTTGCGGTGCTATTCGCGGCGTTTGGTCTGCAGATTTTCCGGCTCTAACCTAAGGTGTAAAAAGATGGATAAGAAATCAAGATCCGAGCAGACCGGGGACGAGGCGGCAGCCTCGCGGGTAGTGCAAGACTATTTAAAGCGTCTTTTAGGAGCAACCGAATGGGGAGGAAACTCCCTATCAGTATCGGGATTGGCTCAAAAAATGGGGGTAGCGCCCTCGACTGCCTCTGAAAATGTCCGCCGTTTAGACAAGTTGGGGCTGATCACTCACGTTCCCTATCGGGGGATTACTCTTACTGAAAAAGGAGAAAAGTTAGCTTTAAAAATGGTGCGAAAACATCGCATCCTCGAGACCTATCTGCACCAGAAACTGGGGTACCCTTGGGACCTGGTTCACGCGGAAGCAGAAGAACTAGAACACGCCGCCTCCGATAAATTAATTGCGGCGATGGAACGGGCACTGGGCAGTCCTCAGGTGGATCCCCATGGCGATCCCATTCCCACCAGTGATGGGCTCTTACCTAAAGTTTCGATGATGCCGCTAGGGCAAGCTCCCTTAAACACCCCGGTTACAGTTTCCCGCATTAAAGATAGTCAGGCTGAATTGCTGCGCTTCTTAGAATCGGTAGGGGTAGTTCCCGGTTGTCAGTTGCTGCCTTTAGAGATTATTCCGGAAGCCGGAATAATGCGCCTAAAGGTAGCAGGACAAGAAATTACCTTGGGTAAACCGGCGGTAGCCGCAATTTGGGTTACTTCCTAAGTTGGAGCGCACGCACAGGTTTTAGCGCGCTAGCTAGTTACCGATAATTCTTAAGGTAGAGCCTTTATCTTTTGCGGCGATAACCTGAATCTGATCCGCGATTTCACCGCGTAACGTGTCCACGTGACTAATCAACCCCACAGTTCGCCCAGAAGTGGAAGTGTTTTTTAACGCTTCCATTACCAATTCGCGTTTACTGGTATCCAAAGTGCCAAAACCCTCGTCAATAAACATTGACGAGATTTCTATTCCTCCAGCTTCCGCAGTTACCACTTCGGAGAGTCCCAGAGCCAAAGAGAGGGAACAATAAAACAGCTCTCCGCCTGAGAGTGCCGATATTTCACGGACCTTATCGGAAGAGTTATCGGTGACTGCCAGGGATAACGCCTGGTTACGGCGACGGGAAGATTCGGAGTCGCTACGGGAAAGCTGGTAGCGTCCTCCAGAAATTTTTCCTAAATGCGGATTGGCGGCACTTAAAACTTCTTCAAAACGATCCAAGAGCACCCACGTAGCTAAGGGAGCACGCAGCGCGGAACCTTCTTCACCCCTGGCGAGATTTGCGAAGGCAATTAGGGTGGCAGAATCCTGGATCGATTCCAAATAATGGGCAGTAGCGGTTTGCAAGTCACTTACCGCGGCCTCCACCGCCTCTAATTGCTCTTGAACTTTCGCTAGTTCTGCCTGCTTCTGTCGGAGAATTTCTGCCTGGGCTCTGGCTTTTTCCGTCAAGGCTTCTAAATCTGGCAGCACAAATTCTGGGGCTCTCAGCTTTTGCATCCGGTCAGCCTTCAACTTTACCTGGTTGGTCTGAAATGCCTGATCCCAGGTCTGTACGACAGTTTTTAGTTCTTGGTATTTGTCTGCTTCCAACAAGGCAGCTTGTGCCGCCTGAACATCGGGGAAGCGCGCCCCAAGTAAAGCTTTCTCTAAACGTTGGCGCGCTTGTGCGAGGTTCCCTAGGGCTTCCTTGGTACTGGTCAGGTTCTTTACCAGTAAAGCCAGTTTCTTCTGGTCTTCACTAAGGCGGTTTTGCCGAGCCAAAAGATTACTTGACTGCCCGGAAGCAGTAACTTCGGTGGTAATTTCACGGATCTGGTTCAGCGCGTTAACATACTTATTCTTTTCTAGGTTAGCCCCGTTAACCGAGGTTATTGCTAAATCCCGATACTGTTGAGCCTGTTTTTCTATCTCTGCTAGCTGCCGCCGCACCGCTTTTAGCTCTTTTGCTTGCGCCTGCAGGTAGGCCACTCGGGCGTCAATTGCTTGTGCTTTTCCAGGCCAGCTTTGCCGTAAGTGTTTGATTTCATCCCGCAAACGGTCGCGTACTTTTCTTAGCTGTTCCTCTTTTTCCTTTAAAGTAGCCTCTGCGCCACTGAGCTCGTCTTTTTGCTTAGTTAACTCGGTGAGGGAGCGCTCCCTATTAGCGTTTCCCAGGGCAGGATCCGGATGCGAGAGGGATCCACAAACCGGGCAGGGAATGTCCGCTTCCAGGTGAGAAGCCAAAAGAATCGCCGAATCTACGAAAAAACCTTGCTCGTATTCGTCAGTCGCCGCTCGCCTCGTCTCCACCTCTTGTTTTAATGCGGGAAGTTTATTGACCTCGCTTTGAAAGCGTTTAAAATCCTGCAAAAAATGCTCGCGTTCTCCCTCGTAGTGACGTAATTGGAGCTGTTTTTGCCGGGCAGGCTCGAAACTGAGCTGTTCTTTTTCTAGGCGCAGCTGCCGGATTTGTAGCGTCTGCAGCTGTGGTGCTAACAGCGTTAACTCTTTGGCAGCCCAGGCGGCAGCTCGGGAATGCTCAATGTAGCCTTTAAGAGCGTTTTTAGCGGCAACTTCTAGGGTGTGAAGTTTTTTCTGCCGTTCAATCAGTGGCGCCAGTAACCCTAACTCTTTAGAATTATCTTCCTGTTGCTTGGCTACCTTTGCGTTTAGGTTATCTAGGGAAGTTTCTGAGGTCGGTAGCGGGTAGGTATCAAAGGGCGCGGGGCAAGTCTGCAGCGCTGTTTGCAGTCGCGTCTTCGCGGTAGCTAAGTTTTCTTGATAGCGTAGTTTTTCTTTGATTTCGGAATCCACTAGTTTTGCGCGTTCGTGAAGCGCAATTTGTTTTCGATTGGTCTCTATGCCTTGCTGGCGTTCTCGAAGCTCTTTTTCTTCCGCCAATAGGCGAGTAAGTTCCTGGAAGTCCTCCCTGAGGGTTTTTGCTGCCTCTTTTTTCTCTAAGGCCGTCTGGTACTGGGTACCTGCGGTTTTTACCTGCTGGCTTTGGGTGGATAGCCACTGATTAGAGTGCGCGGCTGGCAACAGGTAGTAAGCTTCCCAAGATTTGATTAAATCTTCGTCTAAGACTTTCGGCAAATCCGAAAGCGTATCGCGTAAGGTGCCTAATTCGCTGTGGGAACTGCCCACCGATTGTGCCAGTTTATTCCAGTTATCAGCGAAAATCTCTAACTTGCTGACAATAGTTGTCGAGCCTGCTTGAGCATTAGTTTCCGCCTGCCGGGCGCGCTCGGTAAATTCCTTTTGCATCCGCTCAAAGACTTGGGTGCCAAAAATTTGTTGCAAAATCTCTTGTCTCTCATCGGAAGATGCCCGTAAGAAACGAGAAAAAGCCCCCTGGGGCAAAATTACGGTCTGCAAAAACTGGGATTTAGTTAGCGGCAGGATCCGGTTAGCTAACTCCTCATTAACGGTTCGCGGTTGCGAGGCGATCGCGTCACCCGGGTCGGCGTCCTCACTGCTCAGGCGCCACAGACTCGCCTGCGCCGGCTGGGAGGTAGTCCCGGATCCACGTTGTTTAGGTCGCTCATATTTGGGGGTGCGCCAAATTCGGTAAAGCTGTCCGCGAGCCTCAAAATCTAGCTGCACCCAACTGATCTGGTCATCACCAGCATAATCAGAGCGCAGCCGGCTTTTTGAGGAGTTAGATTCCAAAGCCACGTCGTTATAGAGGGCAAATACAATGGCATCCAGAATGGTAGATTTTCCCGACCCGGTGGGACCGTGAATCAAAAACAGACCTGAGCCGGTACCCAGTTTGGTGAAATCAATAGTTTCTTTGCCGCCAAAAGAGCCTACGGCCTCGAAGCTAAGCTTTAAAATCCGCATTTAACTCTCCTCCCGCACCTGCTCATAAATCTCTTCTACCAGTTGATTTTCGCTTTCGGTTAGCTCTTTGCCGGCGCGCGCTTGCTTAAAGAAATCTTTAGCCAGCGCGGCGGGACGGTAGCGATTAGCTCTTAGGGAGCGGTGTTGCTCCTCGAAACTTGCCCGGGAAGTTTCATGCAAGATAGCTAAGGCCTTGGGGAAACGTCGCTTTAACTTGGTGACCAGATGGGCTGGACGCTGCGGGTCGGTCACCGTAATTTCGAGCCAATAGGAAGTGAAATCTTCATAGCGGGGGCTGGTCAACAGGTTTTCAAAGGAATCTTTGATGCGTCCTACCGGCCGGAATACTGGGGTGGGCACTAGCTGGGGATCCAGATCGGCAGCTGCGGTATCTAATAGCACCACCGATTTCGGGGTGTGACATTCGGAGAAAGAGAAAGTAATCGGAGAGCCGCTATAGCGTCCTGCAGATCTGTCGGTATGTAGTTTTTGGGGCACATGTAAATGTCCCAACGCTAGATAATCGGGTGCCGCTAAATCGGAAGGTGATTCGGGATCGATTTGCCCGTAGCGTTCAAATAGTTGCAGGGGAACCGATTGCACAGTCCCGACGGTGATGTCCCGTTCGCTGTCACTGGCCGCGCCACCTACGGCAAAAGCGTGTGCCATCACCATAGTGTGGTCAACGGGAGGAAGATGGCGCTGCGCTTTCCCCACCCGGCGCATGGCCGCCGCTACTACTGCTTCATGCGAACGTGGCAAGCGCGGAAGAGAATCATCTCCGTCGCCACCTGCTGCTGCTTCTTCTTCCGCAGGTAGTGCCCCATCGTAAAGACTGGTACGCACCATATCCGGGTTGAGATAGGGCAGTCCCCAAACCCGTAAGGTTTCACCGGCGGCCGCGATTTCCACTGGGCGGGTAATATCTGCTAAAGAGGTACGCAAATATAGGTTCCCGTGCACATAGGGGGCTAAAAATCCCAGTCTTTCCGCAGAATCATGGTTGCCGGGAGTCAAAATCACTGCGGTTAACTTAGTTAGTTCTGCCAATGCCCCCGAAACAATCTCTAAAGATTCCAGCGAGGGAATCGCGCGATCAAAAATATCCCCAGATACCATCACTGCCTGGACTTTTTCCTCGCGCACCAGCTCAGTGAGGAAAGAAAAAAACTGGCGATGTGCCGCAGCTAAATCTTCCCCATAAAGAGTGCGACCCACATGCCAATCGGAGGTGTGGACTAACTTCATACCATCGATTTTACTTATTTACCGGCTAGGCATCGGGGATGTCAGGTGCGATATGTTTGAGCTAGTAAGACTTCCAGGAGGCAAGCCGATGGAACCAGGTTCACTGTTTTCCCCGGGACGACCGGCACTAATTGTCCCGCTGACCGGTACAAATCAAGTCGAACTGCGGGGGCAGATTTCTCGAATTCCCCAGGCCGCCGATCTGGTCGAGTGGCGATTGGATCTGCTCCGTGACTACCACAACCCCGCCTACTTGCGGGAAATTGTGGAGGCCGTGGTTCCGGTTATCAAACTCCCATGGCTAGCTACCTGCCGCAGCGTGGCACAGGGCGGAGGCTCGCGGATGGTCCCCACTCACCAGTTTGAAACTATGAAGATGCTGGTAAAAGCGGGAGCCAGCGCCCTCGATATTGAGGATGATTTTACTTTGACCTCTGAGGCTTTAGCTTATGCTCGTGACCGGGGAGTCGTGAGCGTGCTTTCTCGGCATTATTTTGCGGCCGCAGAAGCCGAAAGTATGGACAGTGAAAAGATCTATAACTGGTTAGCTACCGCCCACGAACGCGGGGCGCAGGTAGCAAAACTTGCGCTCACGATCACGAGCGCCCGGCACCTGTTAGAAGTTTTCACCGCGATGGAAAACTATTATCGAGACACCGCTGGCCAGCGACTGTTTCTGGTTGCGGGTATGGGGGAGATCGGCACCGCTAGCCGCCTAGTTGGTGGGGTATTTGGCAACTGTGCTACTTTCGCGGCGCTCCCGGGAGCAAAACCCAGCGCCCCGGGACAAGTTACTTCCTCTTTGCAAGCAGAAGTACTATCCGCGCTCGGAAAGGGAGAATCATAAAATGAGGAACATTGGTGAGGACGTAGGGCTACTGCTAGAAGTCGCAGACCAGGTAGACCGGTATACGCTAGCGCATTTTACCCAGCGCGACTATCAAGTGTATGAAAAAGCTGATCTGACCCCAGTGTCTGATATTGATCGCGGTGCCGAGCAAATGATTCGCCAGGCCTTAGCGGCTGCCCGCCCTGATGACTTGATTTACGGGGAAGAATACGGAGGAAACGCTGCCGAAGCTAACCAGGCTCGCTGGATTATTGATCCCATAGATGGCACCAAAAATTTTGTGCGGGGAGTTCCAGTCTGGGCAACCCTAATCGGTTTGGAACTTGCCGGAGAAATGGTGGCTTCGGTAGTTAGCGCTCCAGCTTTGGCTCGCCGCTGGTGGGCTGGTCGCGGCGTAGGGTCGTGGCGTTCCTTTAACAGTGGGGAACCACAGGCTAATCGAGTATCGAAAATAACGGATTTAAAAGAAGCTTCTTTTAGCTATTCCTCCCTGTCCGGGTGGGAAGAACGCGGCAAATTGCAGGCATTCTTGGAGCTGACTCGAAAAGTATGGCGCACCCGCGCCTACGGAGATTTTTATTCCTATATGTTAGTGGCCGAAGGGGTAGTTGACGCCGCGGCCGAACCGGAGCTAGAAATTTACGATATGGCAGCGTTAGTGCCCATCGTTGAGCAAGCTGGCGGGCGTTTTACCTCGCTGGAAGGGGAAAAAGGATGCGTTGGTCGCAACGCCTTGGCGACTAACTCCCAGCTACATCAGCGGATTTTGGCTATGTTGGGAGGCAAGTAGACGGCGGAAGGATTCTACCCGTCGCGCTTGCGCGGGATCGGTTTTTTCCAGCGCACTCAACTGGCAGCCCGGTGAAGACGCTAGGTGGCGGCAAAGTTTCGGACAGCCGGTGGCTACCTCCGCTAGATCGGGGAAGGCGGCCAGCAGATCCTCCTCGCTAATATGCGCTAAACCGAAAGAGCGAATCCCGGGTGTGTCAATCAACCAGCCATCCTGGAAGGGGAGTGCCATTACCGAAGTAGAAGTGTGGCGACCGCGCCCGGTCACCTGGTTGACGTGTCCGGTGGAGCGTTCAGCCTGGGGGATAAGCTCATTCATCAGCGAAGATTTACCTACCCCAGAGTGGCCAACCAGTACGCTGACTCGCCCAGCCAGCAGCTCGGCTACTTCATCGATTCCTTCTCCGCTCTCTATACTGGTTACCACGCTGGGAACCTGCAAGGGACCAAAAAGCTCTAGCAGCGGCTCTGGTGAGGTCAGATCAGATTTAGTAACCAGCAGCAACGGCTTAATTTCGGCGCAGTAAGCGGCGACTAATAGCCGATCAATCATGCCAGGACGGGGCAGAGGATCGGCACAGGCGGTGCAGATCGCCATTTGATTAGCGTTGGCTACCATCGGTTTTTCTTTCGCCCCGGGACTATCTTCGGCGGAGCGGGTCAGTTCTGTTTTCCGCGGTAAAACCTCCACAATCCGCGCCAGAGAGCCACTATTTCCACTTAAATCCCCGGTGACCCGCACCTGATCCCCGACTACAATACCGCGCCTGCCTAGTGCTCGGGCTTTTACCCCCACCAATTTGGTGTCTCCCATTTGCACGTGGATCCGACCGCGATCTACCGCGAACACAAAAGCGGTGGGACTGGCGGAATAATCTACCTGCTTTTTTGACCGGCGCGGTTTCGAACGGGCGGGACGAACTCTAACCCTGGGATCGTCGGTACCAATATCACGCCGCGCCATCAGCACCGGCCAACATGGCTTCCCAAGTCGCAGTAAAGTCCGGGAAAGTCTTACCTACGCACTCAATATCTTCAATTTGTACCCCGGGAACCTTCAAACCGATCAGAGCAGCAAACATAGCCATTCGATGATCACCATAGGTTTGCACTAAATCACCCTGTAAAGGTGCCGGAGAAATCCGGAGGGTAGTTTCACTGGCTTTAGCGTTACCCCCCAAGCGTTTAATTTCCGTTTCGAGGGCGTTTAAGCGGTCAGTCTCGTGTCCGCGCAAATGCCCGATCCCGGTCAGTTTTGAAGGCTCCACCGCTAAGGTACAAAGGGCAGCCAAGGTGGGAGTTAATTCGCCCACCGCTTCCAAATCACATTGGGTGCCACCGATTACCCCACTGCCTTGACAAACCAGACTGCCTTCTGGAGAGCGGTAAATCCGTGCTCCCATAGGAGTTAGCAGTTGGCGCCAGGCATCCCCAGCTTGAAAAGTCTTAGCAGGCCAATGCGGGATACTAACTAGTCCGCCACAAATCATGGCCGCGGCCAGGAACGGTCCGGCATTAGTTAAATCGGGCTCGATATGGCGCTCGCCTCCCCGTAAGCGAGCAGGCCGACAGCGCCACAGATGACGAATCTGGCGAGTATTCCAATCTCCGCTTTCTCCACCCAGGTTTTCAATCTGCCCGCCACAGGCGTTTACTTCCGCTACTGTCATTTCCACGTGGCGAATAGAAGGTAAAACCGAGTCAACCTCTATCTGGAGTTCGAAGGGTAGTGCTGGGGAGACTAATAGGAGGGCAGAAACATATTGGGAAGAAGCAGAAGCATCTATCTTTAGCTGTTGCAGTTGCTCAGTGGCATTAAGCTGACCGCTAATAGTGAAAGGTAACTGTCCCGGGTTTGGCATATCGCTAAATGTGGCACCCAGTTTAGTTAAAGCATCTAACAGACCCTTCATAGGACGAGCGCTGGCAGCTACATCGCCTTGAAAACGTACCGGCTGCCCGCTCAGCAGCGCTACCGGCGCTAAGAACCGCATTACCGTTCCTGCCAGACCGCACTCGATAACCCCAGTTTGGGGAGATAAATGTGCCGGGGGAGTAATTAGGAGTCCTTCCGCTTGCTTTTCCACCTGGGCACCAAACTCTTGGATACCGGCAATCATCAACTGGGTATCCCGGCAGCGTAGCGGATTGGTGATTAAAGTTGGTTCTTCCGCTAGCAGTGCTAACACTAAGGCGCGGGCAGTTAAAGATTTAGAGGGCGGAAGCGAGATTACCGCATTCAGCGGGGTACTTTTAACGGGGGCGTTCCAGACAGTCAATACTTAGTCCTGTCTAGTGGGAAACACTTCGGAGGTTAGACCGGCATGGAGCGCTAAACCTTGCGCAATTCGTAAAGCATCAACTTTGCCTGGTTGCCAGCCATTGACAATCGTAGCGGCTCCGTTAGCTAGCACCAAAGCACTAGTTGCTAGGGGAGAACGACGAGTGGTAGCCATCCGCAAAGCCAAAACGGCAACGGCCGCGCCGCAAACTTTCGCAATAGTTTTCACATCGTTTTTGGTTAGAGGAGGAAAACCGTTCTTTTCCATTAGCTCTAGGTGATGTTGGGCTAAGTGTGCATGCTTATCACTGTTACGGATCGCGTCGATCCCCTCAATCATCAAAGGCGCTGCTATAAGCGCGCGAGAAAGTGCATACCTTTTAGCCATGCTTCTATTCTTACCTAAGCTGCTGGCTATTTCTAGCTTCTGGGAGCTTAATTACCCAAAGTAGGGTTGCTGAAACCAAGCTAGAATGGAATTAATGGAAACTGAAATCCTAGAGGCAGAGCGGGCAGGCACGGCGGCGCCCCCTAAAACGGTAGCGCTTGAGCGCGGGCATAGGCCTGCCGGCGAGGACGGGAAAGGATCTGTGTCGGATCCCTTAGCTACCGGTGATAATAATGTGCGCCTTTCGGACCGTTTCAGCAAAGAAGCCCTACCGTTACTAGATCAACTTTATGCAGGAGCGCTGCGACTTACTCGTAAACCGGCAGATGCGGAAGACCTGGTTCAAGACACCTATATGCAGGCTTTTCGTAAGTTTAACCAGTACCAACCAGGTACCAATCTCAAAGCCTGGATGTACCGGATTATGACTAATACCTTTATAAACCAGTACCGTTTAAAAACCCGGCGTCCCCAAGAACAGGGATCTGGAGAAATAACTGATCAAGCCCAGGTAGCGCAATCACTGCATCATGGAGAGGGAATGCCCTCTGCCGAGACTACCGCTTTGGAACGCCTTCCGAATGAAACTATCCAGGCTGCCTTTGAAAAACTTTCGGATGAGCATCGAGCGGTAGTATACCTGGCGGATGTGGAACAGTTCAGCTATAAGGAAATATCGCAGATTCTGGGAATCCCCCTAGGTACTGTAATGTCTAGGCTTCATCGAGGGCGCAGCCAACTTAGAGAGGAACTATCAGAATATGCCCGCGAGTACGGAATCGGGGTGAAGTAATGAACGAGCAGCCATGTGGGCGTGATCCCTTTAGACATGCCACGGAGGAGTGCCGCGAACTGAGTGAGGATGAGGCACGCCATATTGCTGAATGTCCTTGTTGTCGGAAAATCCTAGAGGGCGAAGCTGCCGGAATCTCCTTGTCTTTACGGCGCTGCCTATGTCACGGAACCGTGGCTCCTTCGACCTTACGGACTCGGATAGTGCAGGCGCTGGCGGTATCTATGCAAACAGATGGGATGCAGCTTACCTATGAAGAACAACGTTACCAAGAAGATCAGACCTGAGATTGCCGAAATTAATGGTTACTTAGGTCAAATATTTTTTCGCCAGCATTTTCAGTTTTAGAAAACGTGGGATTATATGTAAAACTAGGGACGTTGTTTATTTATTGGGAAGGTGTAAAAGATGTCTAAACGTGGACGTAAACGCAAAAGCCGCCGTACCAGTGCCGCCAATCACGGCAAACGGCCTAACTGCTAAGAGCTTTAGCTACCGCTAAATCATTGTGGTAAAAGCTTTTTGGGGGGTGGTGACGAAAAGTCACCACCCCCCAAAAAGCTTTCAGTACCGAACTAGGCGAAAGCCTTCTCCATTAGCTCGGCATTCTCCGCTTTGTGCAACTTGGAATTGCCGGCTGCCGGAGAGGCCGCTTCGGGTCGGGAAGCTACTTGCAGACTCTTGCCGATAGCTCCGGCAAGATGCAAGGCCATAAATGGCCAGGGGCCTTGGTTTTCTGGTTCATCCTGTACCCAGGTGAGCGGCAAATCTCCCCAGGTGTTTAGAACTTCTTGCAGCTCGGCTACCGGGAGCGGATACAGCTGCTCTAAGCGAATAATCGCGGTATCGAAACGTTCGCGCTTTGCCCGCTCTTTTACCAAGTCATAGTAGACTCGTCCGCTACACAGTAATACTCGGGAAGGCTGACTTACCCGCTCGTCTACTTCGCCGATAACCGGCTTGAATTCCCCGGAAATGAAATCTTCTACCGGGGAAGCTGCCGCTGCTAAACGCAACAACTGCTTCGGTTGGAAGGCAATCAAGGGTTTACGTGGGCGCTTATAGGCTTGCACGCGTAGCATATGGAAGTTATTCGCCGGATTTGAGGGCTGACATACCCACATATTTTCTTGGGCGCACAGTTGCAGGTACCGCTCTATGCGTGCCGAAGAATGGTCTGGGCCTTGCCCCTCATATCCGTGTGGCAATAGCATTACCACTCCCGAACGTTCATTCCACTTTTGGAAAGAAGAAGAAACGAACTCGTCGGTAACTGCCTGACCACAGTTCGCAAAGTCCCCGAACTGGGCTTCCCACAGCACCAAGGTTTCGGGAGATTCCACTGAATAGCCGTATTCGAAAGCTAGCGGAGCATACTCGGACAGTGGAGAGTTGAAGGCCTGGAAAGTTGCTTGCTCCTCAGTCAAGAAATTCAACGGTGTCCATTCGCGCCCATTTTCATAGTCGTGAATTACCGCGTGACGATGGGAGAACGTACCGCGACGCGAATCTTGCCCGCCGAGACGAACATTAGTGCCTTCCATTACTAGCGAACCATAGGCCAACATTTCGCCCATTCCCCAGTCGATCTTGCCTTCGCGCGACATGACTTCCCGCTTTTGCAGTACCTTCATAATCTTGGGGTGGGGGGTGAAATTCTGTGGCACCCGTACTTGGGATTGCCCGATCCGCTCTACCTCTTCGCGAGTGATTGCCGAGGTCCAGCCGAGCATCATCCCTTGACCGGGTTGCTGGGAGGTGGGCATTACCCAGCGGGTGTCGCCCCCGGGATTAGTGGTGTCATCGTGCTCGGCCGCGTCGAACTCCTTCTTTTCCCGGGTCTCCTGGAAAATCTTATTCAGATCGTCATGGTATTCCTGTAAGGCTTCTTGGGCTTTTTCTTCGCTCAGATCTCCGCGCCCAATCAAGTTACGGGTATAAACCTCGCGCGTGGTGGGAAGGCTATCGATCAAGGAATAAAGCACCGGCTGGGTCATGGAGGGGTCATCGCCCTCGTTATGTCCGCGCCGACGGTAACAGACCATATCGATGATTACGTCTTTATGGAATTCTTGCCTAAAGTCAAAGGCTAGCTTGGCGGCCTTCACCACATCCTGCGGGTAATCCCCATTAACGTGGAAAATTGGAACTTGCAGACCTTTAGCTAAATCGGTGCAGTACCGGGTAGAACGCCCCGAAGTCGGCCCGGTAGTAAAACCGATCTGGTTATTTACAATAATGTGCACGGTGCCACCAGTACGGTAACCGCGCAACTGAGACATATTCAGGGTTTCCTGCACCACGCCCTCACCAATAAAAGCGGCATCACCGTGGATAAGAATTGGCATTACCTGGCTTTCCGCATCTTTTCCACCCCCTAAGCGATCTTGCTTAGCGCGAGTGATACCTTCGGTAACCCCATTGGCCGCCTCCAGGTGGGAGGGATTAGCGGTCAGGGATACCAGCACCCCTTCGCCCTCGTCAGCGGAATAAATACCCTCGGTGCCCAGGTGGTATTTCACGTCCCCAGAACCTTGGGTCGAGTTCGGATCCAGGTAGCCTTCAAATTCGGAGAAAATCTGGCCATAAGATTTACCGGCCACATTAGACAGCACGTTCAACCGTCCGCGGTGAGCCATCCCGATAGTGATTTCTTTTACCCCAGTCCGTGAAGCACTAGATAGCATCTTGTCTAGCAGCGGGATCAGGGATTCTGCGCCTTCTAGCGAGAAGCGTTTTTGCCCCACGTATTTGGTTTGCAGGAAAGTCTCGAAAGCTTCGGCATGATTGAGCATACTGAGCACATGCATCTGCTCATCTTTTGAAAGCTTCTTTGTGGGTTTTTCAATGCGGCTTTGTACCCAGCGACGCTGAACCGGGTCTTGAATATGCATATATTCGATCCCGATAGCCTGAGTATAGGTAGCGCGCAGCTGCTCTAACAGATCCCGCAAGTTCATAGTGTCGCGGCCGGCGAAACCACCGGTAGGAAAGACGCGATCCAGATCCCATACGCTCAGTCCATAAGATCCGATAGTAAGATCCGGGTGGCGGCGCAGGATTTGCTGCAGAGGATCCGTATTGGCGGCCAAGTGCCCGCGGGACCGGTAAGCATGAATCAGTTCCGCGATCCGGGCAGGTTTACCTTTTTCGGTTACCTGATCATAGTTGAAATCTCGTTCCCACTGATAAGGTGCATGAGCTACCCCTAAAGTGGAAAACACGCGCTCAAAGAAGCCGTCATGGCCGGTAAGTTTCTGTTCAATAATCCGCAAGAACTCCCCGGAGCCGGCACCTTGAATCACGCGGTGATCGTAGGTGGAAGTCATGGTCATGATTTGCCCAATACCGGCGTTGGCCAGTTGCGAAGGCGAGGCTCCAGCCCATTCGGCCGGGAAGGAGGTAGCGCCGACTCCAATGATTGCCCCTTGGCCAGTCATTAACCGGGGAACCGATTGTTTGGTACCCAAGGTTCCGGGGTTGGTTAAAGTAACGGTTCCTCCCGCAAAATCCGCAGGTTTTAGGGAGCCGGCACGCGCCCTCTTAACTAGATCCTCGTAGGCGTCAATGAATTGCCGAAAGTTTAGAGTATCGGCCTTGTGGACTACTGGAACCATTAGCGAGCGGGAACCATCTTCCTTGGGAAGATCGATCGCTAGTCCAAAACCGACGTGCGCAAACTTGCGGATGCAGCCGTGGCCGTCCTCGTCCTTTTCAAAGCGGACGTTCATGGACGGCATTTCGACTAGTGCCTCAATAATGGCGTAACCGATTAGGTGGGTGAAAGACACCTTACCGCCGGTAGTGGCCGCCAAATGGGTATTTATTACTTTGCGATTTTCGATTAGCAGTTTGGCAGGAATCTCGCGGGCAGAAGTGGCGGTGGGAATCTGCAGTGATTCATCCATATTCTTAACTACCGCTTTAGCTACCCCACGGAGGCGCTCTACCGTATCTTCCTCGTCACTGTCACCTGCTGGGCCTAGATCTAGAGCCGTTTTCCGGGCGACATAGGGAGAGGTCGGTTCAGAGGCGGCCACCGGGGGAGCGGGAGGCAAATCGGAACGAGTTACGTCCCGGGCACTTACCGCTAAGCCGGTTCCCGTCACCTTGCGAGGCTGCTTTTCTTGGGGGTCTGGCTCTTTTATCTGCTCATTGCGTGCCTCCAAAGCGGAGAAGTATTCTCTCCAGTCTTCGGGAACCGACAGGGGGTCGGCGCAATATTTGTCATAAAGATCATTGATGATCTCCTGGTTGATCGGGCTTACCGACTGATCCATTTGATCTTCCGAATTGGGCATGGCGCTTCCTTTTCTGGATGGTGACGGAGTATCCAATAAGATACTAAGCCTATTTAGTTCGAAAGTCCTAGCATTTCTCTCGATATTGAGAGAGTTTATGTAGACTTTACTAATGTTGGTGCATTGCTATTAAAATAGCTTACGAATTGCCTACTTGAAGAGGTGTTTGTGGTATGTCCTCCCCGGATTTGATGATGGTGGTGTAGTTGCCTGATAGCGTTTATTACCTGTTAATGGTGCTTTTGGGGGTCTTACTGACGATCGGTACCGCCCTGTTTGTGGCGGCCGAATTCTCTATGCTGGCTCTCGACCCCACCCAAGTCGAAGAGAGGGTGAAACGGAAAGAAAAGGGAGCCGCCGGAGTCCTAAAAGCTTTGCAGCATTTGTCTACCCAGCTTTCAGGGGCGCAAGTGGGAATTACTCTCACTACCATCCTGTTGGGTTACACTACGCAGACTGCGCTTACCTCTTTGTTTGCGCAGTTATTACAGGACATAAAACTGGCGGCCTCGCTGGCCACGGCCATTGCGGTGGTGGTAGCTCTAATACTGGTCAACGCCTTTTCTATGGTGTTTGGGGAACTGTTCCCCAAAAACCTGGCGTTAGCTAAACCTTTCGAAGTTGCCCGGGTGGTGACTCCCCTCCAACGCGGTTTTACCGTCGTATTTAAGCCGATAATCACGCTTCTGAACGGGATATCTAACCAGGTGGTGCGGGCTTTGGGGGTAGAACCTTTAGAACAGTTATCCTCGGCGCGTTCAGCTTCGGAACTAACGGCGATGGTTCGGCATAGCGCCGAAGCCGGTACCTTAGACTTATCTACCGCCACGATTTTTACCCGCTCCGTAGGGTTAGGTAGGCTCTGTGCTCGCGACGTGATGACTGACCGGAGACGAATGGAGTCTTTAGAGGCTTGGCAAAGCGCCGAGGACGTGGTGGAGCTATCGCGGCGTACCGGGCACTCTCGATTCCCGGTTATAGGCGAGGACGCCGATGACGTCCTCGGGCTGGTGCATTTACGTCGGGCAGTGGCGGTACCTTTTACAAAAAGACAAAACGTACCAGTTACTGCCCAGTCTCTCCTGGTTAAGGCACTACGCGTTCCCGAAACCGTCAGGCTCGCACCGCTGCTAGTGCAATTGCGGGAAGCTGATCTGCAAATGGCGATTGTGGTTGATGAATACGGCGGTACCTGCGGCGTTGTGACTCTAGAGGATGTAGTGGAAGAAATCGTGGGAGAAGTGGCTGACGAACACGACTTACGCCGGCGCGGTATCCGCCTCGAGGGTGATAATAAGTGGTTGGTAGATGGGACATTGCGCCCTGATGAAATAGCTGACCGGATCGAGGTGCTGCTGCCAGATGATGGCCCTTATGAAACTATTGCCGGTTTGATCTTGGTCGTTGCCGGTAAGATTCCCCAGGTGGGTCAGAGCTATAAGGTGCGCGGTTATGTCTTGACAGTGGCAAAAATGGAGGGGCGCCGGATTGAGAAAGTGCTGATTAGTAGCGTTAATTCCACTCCGGCAGCTCGCCCTGCAACGAAACTGACCGGGCAGGATCCCCGTAAAGGCGGCGAAGGAAATGTCTGATTGGTTGGCACTGATAATCGCGGTAGCGTTACTGGCCGCAAACGCGTTTTTCGTGGCCGGAGAGTTTGCTGTCACCTCCACCCGGAGCTCGCAAATTGAGCCTTTGGCTGCGCAAGGTAAACGGGGAACGAAAGCAGCGCTATGGGCGGTAGAGCATGTTTCCCTGGTTTTAGCGGTAAGCCAATTGGGGATTACCTTAGCTTCTACCGGGTTAGGTGCCGTAGCCGAGCCAGCTTTAGCGCATTTAATCGCGCGTCCGCTAGATTTCTTCGGAGTATCGCCCTCGCTTACCCACCCCATCGCCTTCGTGTTAGCGCTGATAATCGTGGTATTTTTACATATCGTTTTGGGAGAAATGATCCCCAAGAATCTCACGGTAGCCACCTCGGTGCGGGTCTGTCTGGTCATTTCTCCGCATTTGGTACGGATTGCTCGGGCATTACGTCCTATTGTGCACGCCCTCGACGAGAGCGCTAACTGGTTCGTGAAAATGCTGGGGATAACCCCCCGTTCGGAAGTTTCTCAGTCTTTCACTATTGAAGAAGTGGCGGCGATTGTCGCAAAATCCACCGCTGCCGGAACCTTGCGTGATGATTTGGGATTATTGTCTGGAACCCTGGAGTTTTCTAAAGAGGACGTGCGTTCAGCGATGGTTCCGCGCTCACAACTAGTTACTTTGGACTGGCCACTAAGTGCCGCTGACTTTGAAGCTGAAGTGGCCAAAACCGGGTTTTCTCGTTTCCCGATTAGTGATGAATCCGGTGACTTGCAAGGGTATTTGCATCTAAAAGATGTTATTTTCGCTGATTCTAGCGCTGCTCGCCAGGCGCCTCTGGAATCATGGCGAGTTCGGGTTCTCCCGGTAGTTTCCCCAGATGAAGAAGTAGAGGACGCATTACGAGTTATGCAAAAAACCGGGGTTCACCTGGCTAAAGTCAACGAGAACGGGCAAACCATTGGGGCTATTTTCTTAGAAGATATCTTGGAAGAATTAGTGGGAGAAGTCCGCGACACTATGCAGCGCAGCGAAAACTAACTCTGTCCCGGGTGGCATCGCCGCGGAATGGAGTTTTTCCTGCCAACTGATAGTCGAGCTGTTTAAGTGGCAAATCGATCTGCTCTGGATAAATCGTTATAAATTCGTTATTATTTCAGAGTTAGTTATTTTCTGGAGGAACAGCAAATGGCCGAGTCGGTTACCCGGCGGCGCTCTCGGCGCGCCGAACGGAGGAGAAGACGACGCTTTCAACGCTACGCTGCGGTTCCTCGGGCGCTGGTGATTCTGGCTTTAGCAGCAGTTACTATTATTGCGCCGCTGACGGGATTTGTGCAGGCTGATAAGCCCGGCTCGATGATCGCCCACGTGCTATCTCTGCAGACTGACGGAGAAAGCTGGGCGGGAAGTGCTCACTCTCTCGAGGCAGTAGATTCCGAAGAAGGATTGGTCCCCGTACCGGCTGCCGGTACTCGGGCTCGGATCTTAAGTGCGGATCCCCAATGTCAGTTTTCAAATGTGGGATCGGGCAACCGAGCTACTCAAACTATGTCTAACGAAGGCGCGATTCTTTTCCCGTTGCAGCGGGGAGTCTTTCATCAATCTTCGCCCTTTGGAAACCGTATCCACCCGATATCGGGCATATTGAAACTGCATACGGGAACGGATTTTGCCGCTCCCTCGGGCACCCCGATCCATTCCCTAACCGATGGGGTAGTAGATTTTGTCGGCCCCATGGGTGGGGGAGGCAATACGGTGCGGGTTAAACATATTATCGATGGGGAAACTGTTTACTCCCAATACAAACACATGCTTCCGGGATCTTTTGCGGTGAGCGTGGGACAACAGGTTAAAGCTGGCGACCAGTTGGGGGCAGTGGGCTCTACCGGGAACTCTACCGGCAATCATCTGCACTTTGAGATCATGCCCGGCAATGAAAACAATTATATTGATCCCGTTCCCTGGCTCGAATCCCACCATTTCCGCTACCTGGGGCAAAAATGCGAATAACTCCCCAAATTATTGCCCATAGAGGTGGAGGCGGAGAAACCCTGGAGAACACTCGCGAATCTATCCGCTACGCACTTTCCCAAAAGGTAAGTCGCTATGAAACCGATGTCCGGGCTCTTAAAGATGGCACTGTGGTGTTGCAGCACGATGCCCAGTTAACAACCCCTTGGGGTGATCCGCGTAAAGTTGGAGAGCTTACTTCCCAAGAATTCTTTGCGCTCCGCGGACCGGAACGGCAGCACCCGATTTCGCTAAAAGCCGCCCTCGAAGATTTCCCTACCTTAGCCTATAACGTTGATATCAAAGAGCCGCGCGCCCTTCCGGGAGCTTTACAGGTAGTTAACGCCGCAGATGCCTGGGAGCGAGTAGTTTTTTCTTCGTTTTCCTCCCGCACTTTAGCGAAGCTGCGAAAAAGTCACCCGGGGGCGCAAACCTGTTTATCTCCAGTTGAAGTAGTACGGGCGTTTATCGCCGCCCACAGTGCCAGTAAGCGGCACCTTAGTTCCGCCGGTGCTTTTGCTCAGGTGCCCCTCAAATGGAAAGGCATCACCGTGGTAGATCGCGTTTTTGTCTCCTGGTGTCACAGCCAAGGAATTAAAGTAGAACCTTGGACAATTAATGAGGAAACTGAGATGTTACAGCTGGCAGACCTGGGTGTAGATGCCATCATGACTGATTATCCCGCGATTGCCAAAGCTGCAATTAATGCCCGCTCAGCTTACTTACCCTGATACGCTTAGAGCATGAAAATACATGTTGCATGCGATCACGCCGCATTTGAATTAAAAGAAGCTCTAGTCAGTCACCTTCAGGAAAAAGGCTTAGAGGTAATTGATCACGGATCTAAGGAATACGATGCTGAGGACGACTATCCCAATACTTGTATTCCTTGCGCCGAAGCAGTCCTAGCAGACAAAGGAGCTTTAGGGGTAGTTTTAGGAGGCTCCGGTAACGGCGAACAGATGGCCGCTAACTGTGTTAAAGGGATTCGCGCTGCCTTGGCTTGGAGCCTGGAGACTGCCAAACTTGCCCGGATGCACAATAATGCCCAAATCGTAGCGGTAGGTGCGCGCATGCATGAAGTGCCAGAGGCCTTAGCAATAATTGATGCGTTTATTGCGGAGCCTTTCACGGGGGAGCAGCGGCACCAGCGGCGCATTGACCTAATGGATAAATACGAGCAAGAAAACTAGACGCCGTTCCAACCAGGTAGATATCCCGCCGCGAACGGATGGCGGCGAAAATTGCTAATACGAATAACCGGGCAAGTGTGGGTTTGTGTTTGTTCGTGTCCGATCCCCGCCCCTATCAGGATCGTTGGTTAATGCTTGACTAAAGAGTAGACCTGCTGAGCGATGGCAAGCTCCTCATTAGTGGGAATCACCAGCACTTTTACTGTAGATTCTGGGGTAGAAATAATTGCTTCGCGGGTAAAATGTTCCTCGTTGAGCTCCTGGTCGATTTTAACTCCCATAAAGGCCAGACTTCTGCACAGTTCCCACCGAACTCCCGGATCGTTTTCACCCACTCCGGCAGTGAAAGTTAGGGCATCTAGCCCCCCGAGCAGCGCCCAGTAGGCTCCCACATATTTCAAGAGGCGATGCAGATAGATTTCCATGGCCATCTCGGCCTGCTCATCGCCGGCCTCGATCAACTTCCAAATCTCGCGCATATCGTTATGGCCAGTTAGACCTTTCATACCTGAGCGGCGGTTGAAGAGTTCATCAATTTCGTCGATGCTCATCTCAGCCTCGCGGTAGAGCTGGAAAACTGCAGCCGGATCAATATCGCCGGTGCGACCTCCCATCACCAAGCCTTCCAGGGGGGTCAGTCCCATCGAAGTGTCAATAGGATGGTGGCGCACAATCGCGGAAGCAGAGGCACCATTTCCCAGGTGCAACACAATCTGTTTCAAATCGTCAGTTCCCAAAATGGAACGCACTCGCTGGGAAACATACTGGTGGGAGGTACCGTGGGCGCCGTAACGGCGAATCCGGTACTTTTCGGCGACTGATCGTTTCAAGGCATAAGTGTAGGCCTTTTCAGGCAGGTGATTAAAGAATGCCGTGTCAAATACGGCTACATGCGGAACCTTCGGCAAAATCCGCTTGGCGGCATCAATACCCTTTAAGTGCGCCGGGTTATGCAGAGGGCCAAGGGGACATAGTTCTTCGATCAAACCGTAAACGTCTTTATCGATTACTGCCGGCCCAGAAAAATAGGGGCCGCCTTGCACAATCCGGTGTCCGACACCCACTACCTGAGACTCTTGCAGAGACGGACCGATCTTTTCGAATAGTTCTTCGACGATCGCCATCCCCTCGAGGTGGTCGCGTACTGAGCGAACCATCTTCTCTTCCACATCTTGATAGACGTGCTTGATCCGGCTGCGCTCCTCGCCGATTTGCTCAACGATTCCTCGGGCTATCTCTTCACCGGTGTCTGGATTCATCAGCTTATATTTAATGGATGAAGATCCAGAATTGATTACTAGAATCGTATCGTTTTCCACGCCCTTTTCCTCCTTTGGGGGACTTATCCCTGCGCCTGAACTGCAGTAATAATGATGGTGTTAACTATATCCTCTATCAAGGCTCCGCGTGAGAGGTCGTTGACGGGCTTATTTAACCCCTGCAGGATTGGCCCCACGGCTACGGCTCCCGAGGTGCGTTGCACCGCTTTATATACGCAGTTTCCAACATCGAGGTGGTTGAACACAAATACGTTAGCCTGTCCCGCTACCGGCGAAGTTGGGCATTTCTTTGCTGCCACGGTTTTATCGATAGCGGCATCGAATTGCAAGGGGCCATCGACTGATAATTCCGGGTGATTCTCTTTGACTATCTGGGTAGCTTGCAACACTTTTTCCACGGTTTGTCCGCTCCCAGAATCCCCAGTCGAATAGGAGATGAGCGCGACCTTGGGGTCAATACCGAACTGGGAGGCAGTGTTGGCGCTCGAGGCAGCAATATCGGCGAGCTGGTCGGCATTAGGGTCAATCGAAACTGCGCAATCGGCGTAGAGATGAGCGTGATCGGAAAATAGCATTAGGAAAGCCCCGGACACGGTCGAAACCTCTGGCTTGGTTTTTATGATTTGGAGGGCGGGGCGAATGGTATTAGCGGTGGTATGACAAGCTCCCGACACCATCCCGTCCGCGTCACCACTTTCGATCATCATAGTCCCAAAATAGGCGGAATCCTGTAATAGTTGCCGGGCTTTTTCTATGGTGACGCCTTTATGGGCTCGCAGCTCGACAAGCCGGGAAGCATATTTGTCTAGTCGTTCCTTATCACGCAGCGATACTACTTGTATGCCGTCTAAATCTAGGTGCAGTTCTTTTGCGCGGGAAGAAATCTGTGCCTCCTCACCTAGCAGGATAATATTCGCTGCCGAAAGCTTTAGGATTTGCGCGGCAGCCTGCAAGACGCGGTCATCCTCAGATTCAGGTAACACGATAGTACGTGGGGCAGCTTTCGCGCGCTCGGTCAACCTGCCCTGGAAGGCCAGGGGAGGGATCGCGGGACGCGGCGCATTTTTTAAAGTCGGCGCTAACTTAGCTAGATCTTCCGCGCTTACCTCACTACCGCTGAATGCAATTACCGGCGCATGTTCGAGGGAAACCGAAGGGGTAAAACTAGCGTTGACCAAAATAGTGGCTACGGGAGTTCCCCCTGCTTGGGAGGCATTAAACGCCATGATGTGTCCGGATTGAACTGCTGCTTCCTCATCCATCCCGGAAGCATCAATTAGCAAAATCATGGGGGCGAGCAGGTGGGAGGCAGCGCGCGCATGTACGGAGGCAATGTCTATCCCGGGGAAAGTCGTGGTAAAGGAACCATCGTAGAGGGCCGGGACGGAAACCGGGAAAGCGTTAATTAGCTTTTGGGCAGCTGGTTTTGATTTTAAAACCCAATCTTGGGGCTCGGGCAATCCGCTTTGAAATACCGGTTGAACCGGCAGGTTTCCCAGCAACTGCGTTAAGGCCGCAGTAATGGTTTTGGTATTGATATTTGCCTGCAGGGGCGCCAGATAATAGGAGCTTGCCATTGCCGTTTGTTTCCTTCCAATCCTTTCAAAACTGTCCACCCCTAGACTACCAGGTCAGTTAATGCTCAAATGAAAGTAATGTGTAAGTTTTTGATCATTGGTGAAAAAGTTTTTTGGGGTTGGAGGCACCTAGGGTAATAATTTCCCGCTATGCTGGAATACGTGAATGAATCAAGTCCTGACTGGGTACGCCCCGTCCTCGTATTCGATATGGGTGCGCAAACCGCACAGTTGATTGCGCGGCGGGTGCGGGAAGCCCACATATATTCCGAAATTGTCTCTCCTAAGCTTTCTGCCGAGCAGATTTTGGCGCGCAAACCGCTGGCTTTGATCGTTTCCGGAGGCCCACATTCGGTCTATAAAGACGGCTCTCCCCACATTGATCCGCAACTTTTAACCAGCGGAGTTCCGATTTTGGGAATTTGCTACGGCTTCCAGATGCTAACCCAGATGTTGGGGGGTGAAGTTGCCAGCGCCGGCCGTCACGAATACGGCAAAGCCGAAGCTAAAGTTGCCGCCAACTGCCCCCTATTCGCAGATACCCCCGCTGAACAAGTGGTATGGATGTCTCACAATGATGAGGCCAAAGTGCTGCCGGCAAGGGCAAAAGTGGTGGCCAGTTCGCCTGGTGCCCAAATAGCAGCCTTCGAAATTGAGGGCAGGCCCATTTGGGGAGTGCAATGGCATCCCGAGGTGCGCCACAGTGAATACGGCAGCCAATTAATCAAGAATTTCCTGTTTAATGCTGCCGGGCTGGAGCCAAACTGGGATCCAGAGTCCATTAAGGAACACGAAATCCGCCAGATTCGGAAAAAGGTCGGGAATGCCCGAGTGATCTGCGGGCTATCTGGCGGAGTCGACTCTTCAGTCGCCGCCGCCTTAGTGCACCGCGCCGTGGGTGAGCAACTAACCTGTATCTTCGTAGACCACGGTCTGCTGCGGGAAGGGGAACGCGAACAAGTCGAGCGTGACTATGCGGCCTCTAGCGGCGTCAAGATCGTCACGGTAGATGAATCCGAACGTTTCCTAAAGGCGCTGGCCGGAGTGAAAGAACCGGAACAAAAACGCAAGATTATCGGCCGGGAATTCATTCGGGCCTTCGAGGACGCCCAACGCGCCCTCGTAAAACAAGCCGGCGAAGCCGGAGAAGAAATAAAGTTCTTGGTGCAAGGAACCCTATATCCGGACGTTGTGGAATCGGGCGGGGGAGAAGGATCCGCCAATATCAAGTCTCACCACAACGTGGGAGGATTGCCAGAGGATCTCTCGTTCGAGTTGATCGAGCCTTTGCGTACTCTCTTTAAGGACGAGGTACGCGCGCTAGGGATAGAGCTAGGTTTGCCAGAGAATCTGGTGTGGCGCCAGCCGTTCCCCGGTCCTGGCTTGGGCGTGCGGATCTTAGGGGAGCTCACCAAAGAGAACCTAGCTATTTTGCGGGCTGCTGACCGGATAGTCCGCGAGGAGCTAACCGCTGCGGGGCTAGATCGCCAGATTTGGCAATGCCCGGTGGTGTTGCTGGCAGATGTACGTAGCGTCGGGGTACAAGGCGATGCCCGCACCTATGGGCATCCGATCGTGATTCGCCCGGTAGTAACCGAGGACGCGATGACGGCCGACTGGTTCCGCTTGCCGTACGACGTGCTGGAGCGGATTTCTAACCGCATTACCGGGGATGTCCCCGAGATTAACCGGGTAGTGCTAGATTGCACCTCCAAGCCCCCGGGGACCATCGAGTGGGAATAGCCTAGACACTTGTTATTTCTATAAGCAAGCCGCCCACCTATTAGCAGTGGTTAGAATCGGCTCTGTTGTCATCGCCTAATGTTCTTCAGGTGAGATAATCCTCAAGACAATACAATGTCGATAAAGACACTTAGAGTTCGTGGGCGAAGAAATAGGACAGACGGTGAAGATATCTTCGATAGCGATTATGAACCATAGCCGATTGCCTGACTGTAAGTTGGACGTTCGGGACAATTTGATACTTGTAGGTCCGAATGGAATTGGAAAAAGCTCGTTAATCAGATGTCTCGACATGCTCTTGGGAAAAAGTATTCAGCAACTTTATTACAGCATCAGCAACTCTGATTTTCGGGACGTAAACCTCCCTCTCTGCATAGAAGCACAGCTTACGAACCTCAATAGTAACGAACGTTCCTTTTTTCCAGACGAAGTAGACATTGAAGACGAGTCATTAACGGTTCGATTGAAAGCGAATCTCGACGGTGAAGATCTCACTGTCAGCCGTTTCTTTCCGTATGGGGCAGCGAATACTTCAGTAGGCTCAGAGCAGCGTAAGAGTATTGGATGGACTATGATTTCATCTGACTTTTCGGCAAAGTCGCTAGCTCCGGGGCGAAGGACACTAGTAGATGATTACCTTAAAGAAATCGATGCTTCGGGTGATCAATATAAGTTAGAAGCAGCGATAAACGCACTCAGCGGAGCCATTAATGATTCCACTGCTTTCACTGGTGCACTGAACTCACTGGCTTCCACTCTAAATCAGGCACTGGAAAGCGGAGTGGATGATAGTAAGCTCCGATTCGTACCTGGAGCAGCAATCGAGGGAAACCTTTTGAGCGATGTGCGATTGGAGATGGAGGATAAGTTTGGCTCCATGCGAGAAGTTACCGAGCAGTCGGATGGGACGAAGGCTCTAATCTCGTTTGCAATATTCGGATTAATAAATTCGAGTGGAATAATCGCTATAGATGAACCCGAGACCCATCTTCATCCATCAGCGCAGCGAAATTTGATTGAGGTGCTTCAGTCTTCCGGTAGGCAGCTAATAATTGCTACGCATTCTGGTGCTGTTGCAAGTGAGTTTAGCCCGGACAACATTGCAGTAATGCGAGAGTCCATGTCCCCCGCTCAGCCAAAGGTTGGGTTTCTCAAAGGGCGGGACGAACAAAAAACGCTAGCCAGATGGTGGATCAGCAGCCGAATCGAGCTACTCACGGCTAGGCATATTATCGCTGTAGAAGGGCAATCGGACAGAATGGTAGTAGAGCGCGTTGCCGAGCTAAGCGGATATCACTTGAAAAGAGATGGAATTGAAATTCTCGAGACAGGTAGTTGCAATGAGATGAAACCCGTTATGGGTATTTTTGGCGACAACGGGTTTGGCAAGCAAATCAGTATTCTGGTTGATGAAGATGCTGAAAATGAGACAGCCAACGAGCAAAAGAATCTCACTTCAGTATCTATGTTCGTCTCAAGAGCCGATCTCGAAGACGAGTATGTTTCCGCAATCGGAGCAGATGCGCTGTGGGAGGCATTGAGAAAATCGACTCTTTTCACGCCAAACATACTGAAGAACTGTGCTATCGCAGATGGCGCAGTCAAACCTAATGAAGATGAGCTTGCAGAGTTTTGTAGGCATAAGAAGAGGAAAATCTCCTGTGCTATTGTTGCCTGCAAGCTGCTGGATAAGACCTCGGCACAGCGGGTTTCCAGTGTTGTCAAGGTGCTTCAAAATGCAGTCCAATTCGCATGAGGTAACTGCCGAGCAGCAGGAGATTTTCGATTACGAGCCTTTTGGGATGGTAATCACTGCGCCAGCTGGATGCGGAAAAACTGAGGCGCTTGCCTATAGGGCAAGAGGACTCCTTGAGCGATATGATTTCTCAGGCAATGGCAGGAGACTGCTGATAGTCTCTTTCACCAATCAGGCACGAGACAACATTAACGAACGGCTTAAGAAATATATTGGTGTGAAAACGCTAAGGAAACATGTCACCGTCTGTAACTTCCATGGTTTAGCGTCACGAATCATTAGGGCGCATGGTCAGCTTATAGGTATTGGAAGCGATTGGAGTTTGGCGAATTCAGACTGGGTAGGTAGAGAGCTTCGCGCCCCTGGATACAATCGAGAGGATGTTAATCAGGCTAGACTAGCAATACGCGATGCAAAGCTCACGTGTTTGACCGATGAGGAAGTGAAGAAAAAGCTCGAAGGTTTACCTGGGCGGGCTGGCAAAATTGCACTCAGCATCGAGAAAAAGCGAATGAATGAAAAGATTATTTCCTATGACGACCAAATCAGAGTCGCGCTGTGGTTGTTAGGCGATCCTAGGGTAACTGAACTTTACAGAAACCACTTCTTCGCGGCACTCGTTGACGAGTTTCAGGATTTGACACCTCAACAGCTGAGATTCGTGCAGGCGCTTTGTGGTGAGAACATCACGTTTGCTGGGGATCTGGCACAAAGCATATATTCTTTTGCGGGAGGAGACGTCACGTTTATACAGCGGGAGATAGCCAAATCCTCTAGTACGCAGATAAAGCTACTTAAGTCATTTAGGTCGGCTCCTGAGGTCCTAAATACTGTCAACTCCTTATCGTCTCTGACGGGGAGTGGGCATCTCAGTACCGCCTTTCCCGCTCACTGGAAATCGGGTGGGGTTGCAGGCTCAGCATCTTTTGAAAACGAGAATTGTGAAGCTGAGTGGATTGTCGACATGTCAAAGTCTATCTTGGAGCATTGTCCAGACCACAGAATTGGCATCATCACGAGGACGGGGTACCGCGCATTGACCTTGAAGACAACCTTAACGGAGAGTGGAGTCAACTATACCGATTGGGGAAGCGGGATATTCAGCCCAGAGGTAGCTAGAGTTCTTAAAAATATTTGTTCTGGCATACAGGCTAAATCATGTTCAAGTAGTTTTGAAATTTTACTGTATATTCAGCAGCAAGCAGAAATTTCGCAAGTAAGTCAAACAAGTGAACTTGAAGACGGGTGTGCATGGCTACTTGACCAGTTTTTTCAACGCAATTTCGATCTATCGGAAATACATGAAATTGAAAAGAGAATTGCTGCGCGAAGAGGAAACGAGACTATCGCGACTATAGGAGGCGTTCACTGTCTCACTGGGCATGCTGGGAAAGGGCAACAATTCGACTGGGTGTTTGTGCTTGGCTTGGAAGAAGGGAGTATTCCTGATTATAGAGCAAAAAATCAGGAATCGAAGAATGAAGAAGCCCGGGTGCTTTCTGTAATGATTTCTCGCGCGCGAATCGGCGTTTTTTGTACTTACATAAAAGAAATACGTGGTCACAGAAAGAAACCCTCAAGATTTATCAAGTTCCTAAAAAAGACACCTGGATTTTTGTGCGGCAAAGAGAGTGTCGAAGTATGGCGCAGAAAAGCTGACTGGTCAGCAATAGCATCGATGTAGCTTGAGCTTTGTGAGGCTACGAGTAGGCATTCTTCAATACCTTGAGCTGTAGGCACTTCGATGCTAATTACCTAGATCCAATATGTTATTGCTCAGTCACGAACAGCATTAGCGGATATGACGCTGAGGGAAGGTCTCCGTTGACTCTGGCCAAGATTTTGACCATAATTTTGGTAGGTGTAGAAAGGGGAGGACGATGCCAGCACTCACGATGGGGCTCGCGGAAGCAAAGAATAATTTTTCTCGGGTCACCGCGGAGGTAAACAAGACGGGTAAACCCCTTACCATTATGAAGAACAATCGGCCGTGGGTAGTCATCCAACCAGCGCAGGGTGTTAGAGAGGTTTCTGACGTGGCAGTCGATTTTATGGATGAGTACGCAGACGTATTTCAAGAACTTGCTAAATGAATCAGTTTGCGTTCTCGCGGCAAGAAGTCCTGGCTATTCATGCTACGGTAATCGCTAAGTTTGGGGGGCTCGGAGGGATTCGCGACGAAGGAATCTTAGAGTCCGCTCTTGCACAACCCTTCCAGGTGTTTGCTGGTCAACAGTTATATCCTAGCCCCGTTGAAAAGGCATGCAGGTACGCGTTCGGAATTATTTCCAACCACCCGTTTCTGGATGGAAACAAAAGAACTGGTGCGGCACTTCTAGGTACCTATCTCAGAATCTCCGGTATAGATTTCAAGCCCAATCATGAGTCATTTCTCCAAGCTATGCTGAAAGTGGCGGATGGCTCCGCGGGCTATGATGAACTCGTGTCTTGGGTAGAAAGTGCATTGCAGTAACCTAGTTCGTTGCTTTCTGCCACCCTTCTGCCTGCTCGGTTCAGAAGTAGCCGATAGGCAGTGCTATGAAATAGTGATCAAGGAGTAACTCTATCGTAGAGAAACACTCATTCGGATCTGACGGCAGGTAGAGTGTTACGAATGCTGGCAGGGCACTGCTCAATACAATTTACGATGCTAGAATTTGCGTATTGCAACAATTTGAAAGGAAATACATTGAGTAACTCGCCCCATTTCCAACCTGATGAAGAAGCTCAGCAATCAGACGGATATGAAACTAGGTTGGCTCCTAGTACCAGCTCTGGTTCCGAGAACAGCTCATTTTCTCCCGCAGCCGGCCCCTCACAGCCATCAGCCCCTGCTAATGGGGCACAACCCCCGCTTCCGCCTGCTCCGCCAGCGGGGATGAATCCGCCATATTCGTCAGGAGGATATCCGCAACCGGTGCCTACCGCTGGGTATCCGCCTTATCCGCCGCAAGGTATGGTCGGTATGCCACAGACACTTCCTCCGTCAGCTTCGGTACCTCAGGGAGAAATAGTGGGGTATCCCCAGGCTGGCTATCCGCCCGCGAATCCGGCAGCGATGCAGTCTCCTTATGCTGCTAACCTCCCCGGTTATCAGCAACCCCATAAAACACCCAACGATTTTGTACTTGCTTTGAAAGCTATTTGGCCTACTTTTGTGGCTATGCACAAATCTGAGGGGCAACTTCGGGTAAAAGCCAACTCTCAGTTGAAACACTGGTGGTGGGTAATAATGCTGCTGTTTTCCCTATTGGCGGGGCTCAGCGCCTCCGTGCTGGTAGCGCGCAGCGGCGATATCTTCTCCGGAGGATTTTTCGGTGGCTCGGGATTTGGTGCCTATAGCATTTTATATTTCGGGTATTGGTTCCTTTGCTTCTTCGTATTCACTCTGGTGGCATTTGCGGCCGTTATTCTGCGGGCGGCATTAGCATTAGCTGCCGCTCGCACCAAGCAAAGTAGCATCACCTTCACTCAAGTAGCTTCCATAGTGGCAACGGGGCTGGTCATGCCCTCGTTCGCGCTGGCGTTAATATTCTTGATTTCCCTGCTACCGATTCCGGTTTTGCCACTGATATTGATAGTGATCCTCCAAGTACTGTTATCGGCCGCCTTCTTGATTATGGAGCTATTGATCTTCGGAGGCTTAAAAGAACTGTATCCGCAAGATAAAAGCCCGGAGATGCGGCATACTGTTTTCTATATCATCTGGACAATTTGCGTTTCCCTCGTAATTGGGGCACTTGCGGTTCCTACCGCGACCTATGCCGTACACTCCAGCGCGAAAGCTGCGATAGAAGATACAGTGCAACAGCAAGTAGACCAGCTGGAAGATCTCAAGGGACTGTTCAATCAGTAGTGCGTGATCGGGTGCGTCCTTAGACGGAACTAGGGCATCAGGATTATTAAATCGGGGTTTCCGCTTGAACTTAACTGGCGGAAACCCCGATTTTTCACTAAAAGCTACTCGGAGCCCGAAAATGTCCCCATTAGCCTGGCATCGCCTCAGCTACCCACTTCGGAGCGGTGAATAGCGATTCCGCGACACTCCGCAATTCTGCCAGGGTCTGGCAGAATTGCCTGCTCTATAGCGAAGAGTAAGAATCGTGATAGTCGCTGATTTCAAACCCTTTAATTGACGTTTCTGCTATCAAGTCGGGGCTACCTGAGCCCAGTAAATATCTCAAGGAAACCTCCGATACTACCCGGCCATTAGGAGAATTTTTTGTAACCGGTAATTCCATTGCCGGTAATCGATATTTCTGCTATGGTCTGCTCAGTTCCTGAAGGCGACATACATGCTGGATAGAAAATAGTAATTTTTCCCGGCTTATCGATCCTTAAGGAATTCGGTTCTTGAGTGCCCCCAATTATCGAAATATAGGGGTGCTTGGGGTCGCTGGGATCGAAAATCGCCAACTGGAAACTGACTGCTTCTAAATCATTGGCTATTAGCAGCGCATCGAGGTAGCCATCACCGTTTACATCTCCATATGCCACGCTATAGCGCTTGCTGGTGTCCGCGGCAAAGCTTCCGGAATCAAAAAAGCTTGAGCTATTCCCTTCGTTTTCTGAAAGCTTGAGTGCAGGAAGCTGTGTCGCTTCATCCCAGGGAGTAGTGACTTTCTCGATTGATTCCCCGTTTTGCATGGTTGCCCAGCAGGGGGTGGTTTCGCCTGGCATTTTTCTCGATATAGGAGTGCCATCATTTTTGCTCCAGAAATACTGCTCTGAACAGCCATCAAGTCCCAAAGTGGGTAGATAGGTGTTGGCGAAGTCAATGTTTTTGATGGCGTCTTTGGCTACCGTTGGTTCACTTGGTTTGCTCTCACTAGGGTTTAACTCTTTTTCAGGGTGAGGTTGCGCCTTAGAACTGCCGATCAAGGTCATAACTTCTAGCTCGGAGGATTCCTTTGGGGTGGGAGGATTAGTTTCTGCAGATTCTGCGTTTTCGGTAGTATTCTGCGAGCTTTGGGTGGGCTGCGAGGGGGAATCCTGAGCGATACTGGTGATATAGATTCCTTTGCCGTCACAGGTGACTGCAGCGGGCTTTTCCAAGTTTTGCACCCACAATAGTTTGCTGGTTTCCGGGTTATAGGCAACGATCTGCCTAGCGTTAGTGGCCGAAGGGCTAGCTCCAACTATCAGGTGCTTATCGGCGTAAATTTGTTCTTTGAAGTGGTATTTCTGGTTTTGGCTGGTTTTTATTGTGTCTTTGGTGACGCATGCGATTTTCCCGCTTGCCGTCAAGTAGGGCTGCTGAAGGGAGCTGTCGCATTTTGGTAAGGCTATGAGTTTACCGATTTTAGCTCCAGACTTAGGGTCTAGGAATTGTCCTACACCACTGCCATCTTTGAATGGCTGTAGCAACAGCAGCTTGTCTTTTTCCGGTTCGTACAGTGTATATGCTTGCCTGGGTTCTTTTTTTATTTCTATCACTACTTTTGACGGTTTATCCCAAGCTGGTTTGACCCCTTAGCTTTTCCACCAGGAGCCGGCTGCCCCGGATAGTAAGGAGGTACCGGTTGCCCAGGATAGGTAGGAGGTGTCGTCTGCGAGACATGGTATGCAGGAGGTACCGGCTGTCCGGGAGAAGTAGCATATGTTGGTTGAATTGGGTAAACCGGAGGGGCTGGTGGGGGTGTTGAAGGAAATCCATTCGGGGATCCGTGGGTGCCGCCAGCATTACTATCTTCGTCAGAGGAAAAATTCGGCATAAACCCGCTCTAGCAAGCACTATCAGCAGCACAATGGAAAACTTCATAAATCAGACCCGGTTGGCTGACCAGCCGATTGCGGTTCTTAGCATAAACAAATCCAGTTACCACGCTGGTAGCGATATTCCCCGGGAAGTGCTGCGACCTGGTTTCAGCCTGGATAGCATGGAAGAGAACGATCTGAAAGGCTGTTGAAAGGAAAATACTCATGGCAGTTCATGACAATGGACCGGAGCCCTATAGCTTCGATTTGGAAACCGAGACCAAAGAAAATACCAACTACCGTACCACCGCCTGGACCGGGAAATACCTGCAGGTAACCCTGATGTCTATCCCGGTAGGTGAATCCATCGGCCTGGAAGTACACCCTGACAACGATCAGTTCCTGCGCCTAGATGCTGGTAAAGGCAAAGTGGTAATGGGGGATGCGGAAGATAACCTCACCTTTGAACAAGAAGTCGGCGATGGCTGGGCGGTAATGGTACCGGCCGGCAAATGGCACGACATTATTAACATCGGTGATGAACCGATGAAGGTTTATGCAGTTTATTCGCCTTCCCACCATGCGAAGGGAATCGTACAAGAGACTTTCGCTCAGGCGGAAAAGGACGAGGAATCCGGCAAGGACGTTCCTCCCGAATGGACCGTACAGCTAGGTAAATAGCTTATTTATCTTGTAGACGACTTCAGTAGGTAGCAAACTTTGGTTACTTACTGCGTGAGCGTTAGTAAATAAAATCTGGTGGCGCCGCCCCGAAATCGGGG
>OBUQ01000309.1_pt1 | contig 51374 bp, 40 predicted proteins | sample 1494951 | NCBI WGS metagenome assembly OBUQ01 (sample SAMEA2579938, study PRJEB22360) | human gut metagenome | biome: human gut; feature: human-associated habitat; material: faeces | place: Denmark | collected 2008/2010
TTTTGGCAGGGTTCCCCGGCCAGCAGCTCCGCTGCTGCCGGCCATGATTTTAGGAATCAGAGCTGATGCATCGGAGAATACCGAGGCATTAAAAACTGCGGGAATAGTGCATATTACCTGTGTGTCCGGGATGCATATCTCGGTGCTACTTTCCTTGGTAGCGCTACTTAGTGCGGGGTTAAAACGCCGCTGGCGTCTGCTGGCGGGTGCCGGTTTGTTAGTGGGGTACTGCCTGCTCTTGGGGCCCTCTCCTTCGCTGCTGCGAGCAGCGGTGATGGGGATGGTTTCTCTGCTGGCACTGGCTAGCGGCAAAGAGCCATATTCTTTTAGCGCCCTCGAAATCGCGATTATCGGTCTGCTAATTTTTGAACCCGGATTCGCATCCGATACTGGGTTTTTACTCTCAGTTAGCGCTACTGCAGCGATAGTATTGGCGGCGCGGCCTTTAGAAGAAAAACTGCACCGGGGAATAGCGGCAGTAAAAAGACAGGGGAGTGGGCGAACCCCTCGGTTATTGCGGCAATATTCCGCACTTTTCCGCAAGTTCTTGGCGGCATTCCTGTCCGTTAGCGCAGTGAGCTTGGTGGCACAACTAGCTTGCCTGCCGGGGCAACTGTTAATTCGTCCTGGAATCAATATCTTGACCGTCCTCGCAAATGTAGCTATCGCCCCGGTAGTGACCCTGCTGATCTGGGGTGGAGCCTGCCTGACATTCCTGCCACTGCCTGGAACATTTTTGGCAAAAATACTGGGGATAGGCTGCACTTGGGTGATGACAGTGGCTCGGGCGGTCGCCTCCAATCGATTCGCAATCTTGCCATGGACAGCAGGCGCGCCAGGGATTTTAGCATTAGGGATAGTGGGGGCGGGGCTGACCTATATTTACCGCTGCTACTTTCCAAAAAGGAAGATAAATGGCAATGTTAAATCATGGCCTCAAAGCAAATGAGTTGGCGCGATTGCACCTTAAGTTCCGGGGTGCTCATACGCGGCCCCGAGAAGCTGCTGGCAGATCGCGCCCTGACTCGTTTAAAGCAACTGGGACGAAACCAAGATCCCACCCTAGCAGTGACCGAGGTGACTGCTAACGGTTATCAGGCAGGTTCCCTAGATTCCTTGACTTCGCCCTCATTGTTTGGAGAAGCCCGCCTGGTGGTGATCCCCGATTTTGAATCCGCCGACGAGGATTTAGGGCAAGATCTGGCAAGTTACTTAGCCGCGCCGCAAGCAGATTGCTGGGTGGTAGCCATGCACGATGGATCCAATAAAGGAAAACGCCAGGTAGACAAGATTAAGAAAGCGGGAGCACAGGAAGTAAAAGTCGCGAGGATTAAGAATGCGCGTGACAAATTATCCTTGGTGGTCGAAGAAGTGCGCACTGTCGGCGGGCGCATAGAGCCGGCCGGAGCGCAGCTGCTGGTAGATGCGCTTGGTGAGGATCTCGCGGAACTAATCGGAGCTGCCCGCCAGTTAGTTTCTGACTATCCCCAGGCCGTAACTTTGCAGGCAGTACAACAGTTCTACGGGTCTCGAGTGGGGGCTAGTGGGTTTAACGTAGCCGATGCCGCCGCAGGGGGGAATCTTTCGCGCGCCCTGGTGCTGCTGCGGCAAGCGTTTTCTTCCGGAGTTCAGCCGGTCGCTATCGGAGGTGCGCTCGCCCTAAAGTTCCGTAACCTGGCAAAAGTCAGCGCCCGGGGAGTAAACCCTTCCCAGCTAGGAATGGCGCCTTGGCAGCTGGAAAAAGCACGGCGAGAAGTACGCGGATGGAGTGATGCTCACTTGGCGGAGGCGATTAAGATTATTGCGCAAGCTGATGAAGATGCTAAAGGTGCTAGCCGGGACCCACAGTATGCGCTGGAGGCGGCAGTTAGGAAAATCTGTCTTTTACGGCAAAGCTGAGCAGATGCAGGAAAGTAGGTAAAACAGGCAATGGCAATGCAGCGTAAAACCCGCCAGCGGGACGCGATTATGGCAATCATGGCTGATGAAACGGATTTTCGTTCTGCTCAACAAGTGCATACTGCCCTGGTTTCAGCCGGACAAGCGGTGGGACTGGCTACTGTTTACCGCAACCTGCAGGCGCTAACTGAGGCCGGGGAACTCGACAGCTTGCGTTCAGAGGAAGGAGAAACCCTCTACCGGCGCTGCGCGGCGCGCCGGCATCATCACCACCTGGTATGTCGAAACTGTGGTTATACGGTAGATGTGCAAGATGACCAGTTAGAACAGTGGATTGGCGAGATTTCTCGGCGCTATAAGTTCAGCAATATTGAACATATGGCAGACGTATTCGGTTTGTGCGCCAACTGTGCAAACCAGCCCGCAGAATAATCTCCTAGGTTTCAGGTATTACTTTCGAGCGCCCTCAGCAAAGTCAAAATACCTGACTATAGGGATCGCGCCACCTCCGGAACTATTTTTAGCCTCATCCTGCACCTCAGATAGTACGAATAAACTAGCTATTGCATATCTAATGCCTGGATAATAGACTTATTATAGATGTATTTTATTGCAGGAGAGAGGATTTGCTATGTCCGGTACTACCAGTTTCAGTGTACGCATGGATAAAGATGTTAAGCAGCAAAGCGAAGATATTTTTCGCAATCTAGGGGTTAATATGACTACCGCGATTAATATTTTTTTGCGTCAGGCTATCCAAGCGGGAGGATTTCCGTTTGAAATCCGTCAAAAATCGCCCAACTATCAAACCCAGATGGCTCTAGCAGAAGCAGAGAGATTACTAGCTGACCCAGATGCAAAACGCTATTCGGATGTCGAAGAGGCGTTAAAAGAACTAAAATCATGAGCTACCAGATTCAATGGACTAGCCGGTTTAAGAGAGACTACAAGCAGGCCATTCGGCGTGGGCTTCCCATAGAGGAGCTAGATGACGTTATCCGGCTGTTAGCGGCTGGAGAAGCACTTCCAAAAGCACTAAAGGATCACGCACTAACGGGAAACTGGTTGGGGCATCGCGAATGTCATATCCGCCCTGATTGGCTACTGATTTATAGAATTAGTTCCCAGCAGTTAGTGCTATCGCTGACTAGGACTGGTAGTCACGCTGATCTTTTGGAATAGGTAGGTTTAGCGAGTGCGGGCGCTGGCGATGGCGTGCAGGGCGATTGCGGCGGCGGTTGCCACGTTTAGGGATTCTGCCTTTCCCCACATAGGGATGGCGATAGTTTCATTACAGAGGGCGATTTCCTCGCTACTTAAACCTTGGGCTTCATTACCCAGGCAAATAAACAGAGGAGAGGCGGTTGCGTTACTAGCGGCAGTAAAGGTAGGTAAATCTATTTCGGCCGCTCCCGAGAGCCCCACCAGGTAGCCGTCATTTTCCTCGCTCAGCCTCGCTAAATCGGCAAAAGTAGCACCGGAATAGATCGGCAAGTGGAAAAGGCTCCCGGCGCTGGCGCGAATAACTTTCGGGCTAGAAACATCAGCGCAGCCCGATAGGGCTAAGACCCCGGCTAGGCCGCAGGCATCAGCAATCCGAATTATCGTTCCCAGGTTCCCGGGGTCTTGTACCCGCGCACATACCGCCCACGTGCCCTCTTTCAAAACCTCAGCAGAGGGAAGCTTGGCGCTGGGGAGCAGCGAAAGCTCGGCAGTGGCCGCGATACCTTGCGCCGAGGGCGCGAATAACTTCATTACCGAGGGGATAACCGGATGTACCCAGCGGGTAATCCCTAAAGCCGTCCTCGCTACCTGGATCGCGGGGGAGGGGGCGCCGACCTCAACATAAACATCCCGAACCGCTTCCGGGTAAAAACGCAGCAGTTCCGCGCAAGATTGCGGTCCTTCTACCAGGAGTAATCCTTGTTTTAAACGAAAACTACGCCTAGACAGATTGACCAGAGTCCGCACTCGCTGGGAGCGAGGATTATCAATCGTGTCTAGGCGTAGATTAAGCAAAAAGCTAACTTCTTTTAGGGGCTTTAAGCAGCCGAAGCGTTTACGTCCTGGGGTAGAGCAGCTTTAGCTTTTTCTACCAGCTGATTGAAGGTATCAATATCGTAAACCGCAAGTTCGGAAAGCATCCGGCGATCAACTTCGATTTCCGCTAGACGTAGCCCCTGGATGAACCGGTTGTAGGTCATTCCCTGGGCGCGGCAAGCAGCGTTAATACGCTGAATCCACAGTTTGCGGAAGTCGTTCTTGCGTTTGCGGCGGTCGTTGTAGGAATAAACGCCCGAGTGCAGCAGCTGTTCTTTGGCCTTACGATATAGGCGGGAACGCTGACCCCGGTAGCCAGAGGCGCGATCCAGTACGGTGCGACGTTTTTTCTTGGCATTAACTGCTCGTTTTACGCGTGCCATATCTCTTAATCCTCTCCTTGCCTACTTGTTGCCAGCCAACAGCTTGTTGATGCGGTTAGTGTCGGCGGGTGCTACCACCTGGTCACGGCTGAGGCGACGGGTCTGTTTGGAAGACTTGTGTTCTAGCAGGTGGCGTTTGCCAGCCTTTTCCCGCATCAGTTTGCCGCTTCCGGTTCGGCGGAAGCGTTTCTTCGCACCGGAGTGCGTCTTCATCTTCGGCATTGTATTTCCTCTCTACCGGCACGCCGGTGGTTCTGCCTGTTTCTTAGGCGTTAGGACGACCCTACTTTTTCGCTTTCGCGGCGGCTGCAGCTTCCTGAGCCTCTTTAGCTTTCCGCGCTTTACGGGCATCCTTAAGTTGTTGCCGGTTCATAGTCTCGCCGTTTTGTTGATCACGGCGACGACGCTGATCCGACTTGGTGTGGTGTTTACGTTTCGTGGGAGCCAGCACCATAGTCATATTGCGCCCGTCTTGGCGGGGCATTGATTCTACCGTGGCCATCTCGGTTACGTCCTCGGCTAGGCGTTCTAATAGTTTGACGCCGAGCTCTGGGCGAGACTGTTCGCGCCCGCGAAACATAATCATGACTTTCACTTTGTCCCCGCCCTCAAGGAACCGTACTACGTGACCTTTTTTGGTCTCATAGTCATGGTCATCGATCTTTAGACGGAAACGAATCTCTTTCAACTGGGAGTTTGCCTGGTTACGGCGGGCGTTACGAGCCTTTTGGGCGGCCTCGTATTTGAACTTGCCGTAATCCATCAACTTACAAACCGGAGGTTTCGCGGTAGGCGCGACCTCCACTAGATCCAAGCCAGCTTCGGTGGCTAGGCGCAATGCATCCTCGATCCGGACTACCCCTACCTGTTCACCACTGGGGCCAACTAGGCGTACTTCTTTCACCCGGATGCGGTCATTAATGCGTGTCTCGTTGCTGATAGCTACTCCTTGCTTGAGATTTCTGGAGGCTTTACCAAATAAGAAAAGCCCCCGCTTGTTCGGCGGAGGCAGCGAAAAACGCGCAGACGCGTTAAGCGTCTGTTCTTACCCGATACCCGAGAGCATCCAGGTGGGAAAACCTCCACTTTCGCACCAGTTTCCTGGTCGGTTAATACCTAACCTAGCAGACCAGGGCGTCTTAAGGAAAGCTGAGAGCACCCCGGTGGCCTTTGAACTTCCTCACATCACGCCTTAGGTAGGGGGCGGCCGGGACGCCAGTAAAAGGAGCTAGAAATAAAAACGCCGCCTGCTTTTCGCAGACGGCGCCAATTTTTACCTCTCAGCTAGCGAGCTACCCGCCCAGATTTGAGGCATTTGGTGCAAACATTCATGCGCTTGCGCGTGCTACCAACAACTGCACGCACGCTTTGAATATTCGGGTTAAAACGGCGGTTCGTGCGCCGGTGGGAGTGCGAAACGCTCTTCCCGAAACCGGGGCCTTTTCCGCAGATGTCACAGGTGGCAGCCACGATAGTCTCCTTCAAGTATTCTTCTAGGTCTGGGATAAGATATCCAGATATCGGCAACCCGACTAGGTTAACTGATTAGAGGGGCAACAGCCAACTACCAGGTGGTTATTGTGCCGGGCTTCACTGAAAACTCGCTAAACTATTAGAGCAAGCAGAAGATAACCCTGTGCATCTTTAGGTAATGAAGGAGGCGGCGGTGGGAGAAGAACAACCCCTCGCGGATCTGTTTTCTTTTGCAGATTTTGCTCGCGCCGCCCGGGATAAAAACTCGGTTAAAACTGCTAAAACTGCAGCTGCTTCCCAAACAGATGATTTCCAGGGGGGAAAGGTTACCGATAGCGGCAGCCAAAGCGCCAAGAAGAGCAAAACCCCCACGCGTCCTCGTGCCCAAAGAAAAAAAGATAATTCCGCGCCAGCGTCGCAGAGCGTCGAGCCTAAGGGAACCACCGGTTTACTTGATTTCGAAGTACCGCCGGTAGCAGCGAAGTCGGTGAAACCAAAAGCTAAACGGCACCGGGAAAATGTGGCGCAAACCCTGGAATCTGCCGAACGGATTGATCTCCTGGTGACCGGGGCTAATATTCGCACCTGGGTAAAGATTAGCGGGGAAGTTCTACAGGCGGGGCAGTCAGCCCTAGATGCCATGGATCTACATAGTGAACTTGACTCCGACACCGGAGCCAATGCCCTATACACCTGGGATAAGGTGGCGCTGACCGTTGCCGGATTACCTGCCGGTGCCGATAAGGATGCTCGCTGGGTGTTAGAGGCAGTCGCCGATGCCTCCTTGGCGGGAGCCAGAGGAATGATCGGGATTGTACTGGCGGAGTTAACCAGCGTTGCTGCCGGGGCGACCAGCGCCCCCACCCTAAACCCAGTCCAGCTGTTAAAAATATTGCGTTCCAGTAGAGATTGCCCTGATCGCTGCCTGCTGCCCGCAGTTGAGCGCCTAGATCCTCCCACCCTATCGGGGCTGATAGAGGAGGTAAATGCGGAGCTAGAAACCCAGCCAGAACAAATGTCGATCGAAGACATTCTTTCGCGGGCTTGGCTGGCGAGCCAAGTTGCCTTAGTCGAGGGCGCGGAAGATAACCGAGGACGTCCCGACGCCCGGGCAGCGGTATTAATGCTGTTAATAGCGGCCATGCTGGAAACATATGCGCGAGAAAACCAGCAAGAAGTCGGAGCGGTAAATACCAGTTTGCAGATGGTACGGGACATGGTTCCGCAGTCCCATTCTGCAGTGCATGCGCCCGGGCAAATGAACTCTTTGATGCTTACTTGGCGCGGAGAAACCGATAACTCACGTTTTGAGGAACTACGCAGGCAGTTAGAAGAAAACGGGGTCTACGGGGCGATGACCGGCAGGGCAGACATGCTGGGAATTGGGCCGCGCATATTGCTGGTGCGCAGCCGGCATCCGCGCAGAGTAATCGAACTGTTACCCGAAAAATCGGGAATGGTTTTGATTCGCCCGCCGCTACCAGTCGAAACCGAAGCCTCGACTTCCAACCTGGTGAGTCTGGGATCTTCCCATACGATCCACCCCGTTAGACCAGCAGTGTTAGCCTACACTTCGGCTCCCGGCTTGGTAGCAGACATAGCTAACTTGGGGGCTACGGTAGTGTATTCTCGCCGGGGAATCCCCTTGCAAATACTGCCGGTGATTGCGGAAATGGAGCAAGAGGTAGTGCAAGTCTTGCCCTGTGACCAGGTGAGCGCGGCGGAGCTAACCAACCTAGTTCGACCCGCCAAAGATCAAGGTATCGATCTGATGGTGGCTCCCACGCAAGATGACCTGCAAGTACTAGAAGCTGCCCGCGCCCTCACCCAAGTGGTATCTTCCGCAATTGCGCCCGCCGAATTAATCCAGTTGCAGCGTTCGCGCACTTTTGATTCCCTGGCCAGGCAGCGTACTTTTAGCGTTTCCCCGCAAATGCCTTTTGAGTTACTCTCTTCCTCGGTCAACCGCGATGATGTACAGGCAAGGATCTTGAGCGGGCACGGAGAAGACTCAGAACTGATCTCCCGGGTACAAAACGCACTGTTCCAAGGGGCTCCGGGAATCCGGATCGAACTGATTAGCGGCGGGCAAAGCGGAGCCACCGTAGTGGGAGTGCTGTCTTCGTGAGCGATAAAACCAACTCCCTGGCCGGTGAATCTTTAAAGAAAGTCTTGGGACGGGCAGGTGGAAAACTAGAAAAAAAATTTGGGATTGAAACTCCCCTGGAACTGCTGTATTTCTTTCCGCGGCGCTATCACGAGTTAGGTGAACTCACGGCTTTTTCCGGGCTCATCTTAGGGGAAGAACAATCGGTAATCGCCCAAATAGCTGACTCTTCCCGGCGTCGTACCCGCGGAGGAAAATGGATGCTTTCCCTGCAACTAAGCGATGGGGAAGGGCTCATGGATGCGGTATTTTGGGCAAAAAGCCAGCATCTAATCAATTGGATGTCCTCCCAGTTGCAGGTGGGGCAAACAAAACTCTTTTCTGGTCGCCCCAGTATGTACCGCGGACGCCTGCAGCTGTCCCATCCTTCCTATCAGGAGGTGGAAGACGAGAACCTGGACGCTACCAGTAATCAGGCTGCTAAAATGCAGGCGCAGCGTCCTGAACCGATTTATCCCGCGAAGGCAGGGCTGCCGACTTGGACTACCCAAAAAGCGATTGCGGTGGTTTTAGAGCTATTAAAGTCCCAACCTTTCGATGACCCCCTGCCTGCCGATATTCGCGCAGAACAGGGGCTATTGGAACTAAACACAGCGCTGGAGCAGATTCATCGCCCGCAAACTCGCGAGCAATATGAGGCAGCTCGTCAGCGTTTCCGCTACGAAGAAGCCTTCGTATTGCAGGCGGCTTTAGCCCAGCGGCGGCAAGTTCTGGCTGAAGATGCCCCGATTCTGCAGGCGGTACCCGGGGGCTTTACCGAGCAGGTTGCCTCCGACTTGCCTTTTACCCTAACCGACTCCCAACAGCAGGCCTTAACCGATATTGATCAGTGGATCGCATCTGCGCGCCCAATGAATTTGTTATTGCAAGGGGATGTGGGATCGGGGAAAACCGTGGTGTCCCTGCTGGCAATGTTGCGAGCCGTAGATGGAGGCCGGCAAGGGATCTTCATGGCTCCTACCGAGGTCTTGGTGCAACAGCATTTTTCTACCCTTACTAACCTGTTAGGGGAGCTGGCTCAGCCGGGAGGGTTTAATTTGCGCGGGGGGCAGGGAGTCCCGATTTATCGCCTGACTTCCTCGATGCCGGCCGCGGAAAAACGCCGCACTTTAGAGGCGCTTAAAACGGGGCAACCAGCACTGATTGTGGGAACTCATGCGCTGCTAGCTAAACGGGTAATACTTACTTCTCCCGGTGTGGTGGTTATCGATGAACAGCACAAGTTCGGGGTGCGTCAGCGCGACCGGTTGCGCCAAGCGGAATCGGGCACTCCCCATCTGCTGGTGATGACCGCAACCCCAATACCGCGCTCGGTAGCGATGACCTCTTTTGGGGATCTGGATTATATGACCTTGCAAGGGGTGCCGCCAGGGCGGGCAAAAGTCGAGACTTTCCGGGTAGATACCGCTAATCGGAGCTGGACAGCCCGTACCTGGCAGCGCGCCGCCGAAGAAATCAAAGCTGGTCATCGGGTATTTGTGGTGTGCCCGGCGATTAAACCCGGTATGCAAAGCGAAGAAGGGGTGACCCTGATAGAGGACGAGGACGACGCGCAGGCCAGCGTAGCAGCCCAAAAAGAAGCCCTCGCTAACGTTTACGACACCGTAAGCCAGTTGCGCACGCTACCGGCACTTGCCGGAATTGAAATCGGGATGCTACACGGTCAAATGGATGCGGAAGAAAAAGACCGTGCGATGGCTGATTTCATAAGCGGGAAAACGCCCCTTTTGGTGTCTACCACGGTAATTGAAGTGGGAGTAGACGTGCCTCAAGCAACCATGATGGTAATCCTCGATGCTGACCGTTTCGGGCTCGCCCAGTTACACCAGCTGCGCGGGAGGGTCGGGCGCGGCAAGTTCGCAGGCATCTGTCTGGTCTGGTCGGGGGCGCAGCCGGATACGCTTGCCAGCCGCCGCCTCGATGCTTTCACCAAGACTACCGATGGTTTCGAGCTAGCGGCGATTGATTTACGTCTACGCGAAAGCGGAAATATTTTGGGGGATAGTCAATCGGGACGCGCCTCCTCATTGAAAATTCTGGATCTATTGGCAGACGAAGACGTAATTTCCCAAGCACGAAAGGACGCAAAACAGCTGGTTGAAGCCGATCCACAACTGAAACAGCATCCCGGGCTACACCAGGCGATATCGCGGCGGATCAGCGAAGAAGAACAAGAATTTTTAGAACGGGGATAAGATGCGCTGTAATCGCTATACCATGAGCTGCTACTGTGTGAACGTCGCTAGGGTTAGAATGTCATCATGATGAGAATAATAGCTGGAACTGCCCGAGGTACTCAGCTAGCCGTACCCTCCTCCGGTACGCGCCCCACTCAAGATCGAGTTCGGGAAGCAATCTTCTCCGCTCTGCAATCTCGCGGAGCCACGGAAGACGCCTGTGTTTTGGATCTTTTTGCCGGATCAGGAGCCTACGGTTTTGAGTCGCTATCGCGCGGGGCGCTCAGCTTAGATTTGGTAGATCGAGCGCAAAGCGCCGCCAAAGTAATCCGCAAGAACCGTGCCTCTTCCCCGATTTTTGCCTCGGCAAAGCTCTATGTGCAACCGGCTCTTTCGTTCTTATCGTCGCGCCTTTTAGGAGCTAACCCCAATCCCCAGTGGGAATTAGTTTTTATTGATCCGCCCTACGCTATGAAAAATAGCGAAATCCTGCAGGTACTAGACCAGCTGCATCCGCTATGCGACCCGGACGCCTGGATAGTGGTGGAACGTTCGGCGCGCGATGAAACTCCTGCTTGGAAAACAGAGCAGTGGGAGGAAGAATCGCGCAAACTTTACGGAGAAAGCGCGGTTTACCTACTGCGTCCCGCCCTCGAATACCCGGAAAATGAAGGTGCACAAGCCTAGTTTTCTCTCTTTGTCCGCGTGGGACGCTCCGCACCGGGAGTGCTTACCGGTATTTTGGTAGCTATGAGTACTGTTGTCTGCGTCGGATCCTACGATCCCCTTACCTATGGGCATCTGGACGTAATTAGCCGCGCAGCCCATATTTTTGATCGCGTGATCGTGGCGGTAGCGAAAAACTCCAAGAAAACCTATCTATTCCCGGCCAGCAAACGCGAAGAATTTATCGTTCAAGCCACCGCAGACCTAGCGAATGTGCAGGTAGTTACCTGGGAGGGGCTAGCTTGTGACCTCGCAACCCGCTATCAGGCAGCAGCGCTGGTTAAAGGGATTCGTAACTCTAAAGACACTGACAGCGAAATGACCCAGGCTTTCGCTAACCGGCAGCTTTCCGGCATTGACACTATTTTGATTCCCACTTCCCCCGAAAATGCTTTGATCTCGTCCTCGGTAGTTAAAGAAATAGCTGCCTACGGAGGAGACGTCTCCGGATTTGTTCCCCCCGAAGTAGCCCAGGCGCTGCAACAAGAATTCGATGCGTCCTCGGGAAATGAAAACCCTACCCGTGAATCCGACAACCCGCCAGCCTAAAACAGGAAGGAAGAATATGGAACCCCAGGAAGAACCGCAGTACGCACCGTCAGACGTTATCGCAGTCCTTGACCGTCTGACCGAGATGATTGAGGCCGGACGCAGCGTTCCCTTTTCTGCGTCAGTCATGATTAACCAGGCCGAAGGAGTAGAGCTGCTCGATAATGCGCGTGCAGCGCTACCGGCTGACCTGGTTAATGCGGATCGGATTGTGGCCGATGCTAATAAAGTGCTGGATGCCGCTGATGAAGAGGCCGAGCAAACCATCTCGGATGCGCGCGCGGAAGCGGAGCGAGTAACTACCGAAGCGAACCAGAACGCGGAAGAAACTATCGCGCAAGCTAATGCTAAGGCGCAGGAAACTATCGATGACGCTGACCGGCAGGCAGAATCGGCAATCGCCCACGCCAGCGCCCAGGCGGAAGAAACCGTTGCCCAAGCCAATGAGCAGGCGGCTCAGATCTTGCAGGAGGCACGAGCCCGCGCGGATCAGTTGGTTTCGCAGGACAATGTTTACCGCGAGGCGAAACAAGCAGCGCAGCAGATGACCGACACTGCGCGCGCGGAAGCCAAAGACTTTATGGATCAGTCTGACCAGTACGTTAACCAGGCACTTTCCCAATTAGAGGAACTACTGGGGGCAATCGCGGAGCAAACTCGCAGCGGCCGCGCCCAGTTTTCACGCCAGGAGCGCCCCCAGTTCTAATAACTGAGGCTGGGCTTGCTAGCGCCGAAGCTGAATACCCCTTAAGGTAAGGGGCATGAAGCAAGTAAAGAAGGCCGCGATCCCGCTGGAGCTAACCGGGTTAGGAACTGGCGAGGGGGATAGTAAAACCTGGCAGCTGCAGGTAACTTTACCTACCGCTATCGGAACCGAAGATATGGCGGTTCCGGCGGGACAGTCTCTAGATTTACAGCTGCTAGCGGTGGCAATTTCCGAGGGAGTATCCCTGAGCGTTAGCGGAACAGCCCGTGCTGAAGGGGCGTGCGTGCGTTGTCTGAAAGCAGTGGAAAAAACCCTTGATTTTTCCTTGAGCCGCGTCTACTACTATCCCGAGGAACTCGCGCACCTGCTAAATGAGGTGAGTGAGGACTCAATCGTGTATGCTGACGTGGACGAGGCCTATCAGGTGCAGCCAGATTCACGATTGGATCTCGAACCACTTTTGATAGACGCCCTCGTTCCACAGATTCCCTATTCGGTGCTCTGTGCTCCCGATTGTCCCGGGCTTTGCCCCGAATGTGGAATCATGCTAGCGAATGCGGGTGCGGATCATCACCACGAAAAGATTGATCCGCGCTGGTCAGTGTTAACTAACCTATTTGAGGAACAGGAGAAAAAGGACGAATGAGTCGCGGTTCGCAAGATCTAGCGGAGCTGCTAACCAGGTGGGGGATCGAATTAGACCCCGAAATGGTGGTATTGGCGCTTACTCATCGTTCTTTTGCACACGAACAAGATAATCTTCCCAATAATGAGCGCCTAGAATTTTTAGGAGATGCGGTTTTACAGCTGATAGTGACGGAACGGCTGTATAAGACCTATCCCTCTCACCCAGAGGGTCATCTCGCAAAAATGCGATCGGCCACGGTTTCGCAGCCCGCTTTAGCTCGGGTTGCCCGCGATATTAATCTGGGAGAATTCATACTACTAGGGCGCGGAGAAGAAAAAACCAAAGGGCGAGAAAAAGACTCGATCCTTTCCGACACGGTAGAAGCAATGATTGGAGCAACCTACCTGTGTCACGGACTAGAAGCCACTCGCAAAGTGGTTGAAAACCTGTTGCAGGATTTACTGGATCACGCCCTAGAGCGGGGAGCAGTAATGGACTGGAAGACTACCTTACAAGAACTTACTGGTCAGCTGGGGGTGCGGACTGTTGAATTCTCGGTAGAAGGCACCGGTCCTGATCATGATCGACGCTTTACTGCCCAAGCCCTAATCGGGGATCGGGTACTGGGATCCGGTAAGGGACGCTCGAAAAAAGTGGCGGAACATGAGGCCGCCCGCCAGGCGGTTATGACCCTACGCGAAGAACACGGGGTGACTACCCCCCTAGGGTTTTAAAACGTTTGCCAGTCAGATTTAGATGGTTACATGAGGTTTTGAGGGGAACTGAAATATGCCAGAATTGCCAGAAGTTGAGGTTGTGCGGCGCGGCTTAGAATCGCAGCTGCTGGGTGCCAAGATAAAACAGGTCGAAGTGTTATTCCCTGGCTCTTTGCGGGGACAGGACATTAAACGATTTTGTGCTGCTCTAGAGGGCTGGACCATTACCGCTGCGGTACGGCGCGGTAAGTTTTTGTGGTTGCTGGGAGAAAACCAAGAAGGTAAACAAACCCTGTATTCGCTAGTGATTCATTTGGGAATGTCCGGGCAATTGCTGATTAACCAACCGCAAATAGAGCTGTCCCATAAAAATCAAGGACATCTGCGGGTGCGCTTAACTATGGAAGACGACAGAACCGTCAACTTTGTTGATCAACGCACTTTCGGACGTATGGTAGTAGAACCGCTGGTAGAAACCAGAGATGAGAAACCGGGAGGCCTGGGGGCAAAGCACCACCTAGTTCCCCGCAATGTGGAACTGAATGTGGCCCGCGATGCCCTCGATCCCCACGTTGATTTAGAAAAAGTTTCCACCACAGTGCGTAAACGCAAGAGTTCCATTAAACACTCCCTTTTGGATCAAAAGTTAGTTTCCGGAATCGGCAATATTTACGCCGACGAAACCCTGTTTGCTTCCGGGGTAAACCCGGGACAGAGAGCAGACTCTCTTTCAGAAAAGCAAATCCAGGAACTGTTTAAATGCGCCGGGGAAATCATGAAAACCGCAATCAAACACGGCGGAACCTCTTTTGATGAACTGTACGTGGACACCAGCGGAAACCCCGGGTATTTCGAGCAGGAACTAAAGGTTTATGGACGCGGCGGTCAGCCCTGTAAAACCTGTGGCACCACCTTGGAGAAACTGCAACAATCAGGACGTAACGCCACCTACTGTCCGAAATGTCAGCCGCTACAGGATTAACTGTCCCCCTGGAGCTTGTCATCTGGATTTGGTAAATATAAATGCCACCGCTACCCGGAACCACCTGAGTGTTTGGAGCTTTCTCTACCTCACTAGGTGCAACTTTGTGGAAAGGTTATTTGCCTGCTGAGAGGATTAGGTAGAATCAAAGGGTGAAGATCCAGCAATCGCAGACAGTAGAAGAACCCACGCGGGTAATGATCATTGATGACCACGAGATTGTGCGTCGGGGGATTGCCGAAATCGTAGATCGAACTGCCGGCATGGAGGTAGTGGCCGAAGCGGGAACCGTAGAAGATGCGGTACGCCGCGCCGAACTGGTTTGTCCAGATGTAGTGCTGGTAGATTTGCAAATGCCCGATGGTACCGGCATTGACGTTATGAAACAATTGCGGGAAGTGTCACCAGATTCCCTGGCAATTGTGCTCACCAGTTTTGATGATGACGATGCCTTAGCAGAATCCTTGCAGGCCGGGGCAAAAGCCTATGTGCTAAAAACTGTGCGCGGCGCTGAAATTACCGATGTTATCCGGGCAGTAGTCGGAGGGCGAGTACTGCTAGATGATCGCACCGTGACCCGCCGCCGCGCCGGGAATGAAGACCCCACCGCCAATCTGACTCCGGCAGAACGCAAAGTACTAAACCTAATCGGGGATGGACTTTCTAACCGGGAAATCGGGGAAAAGCTCGGGGTGGCGGAAAAGACCGTGAAGAACCATATCACTTCGCTGCTGGCCAAAATGGGGCTGCAGCGCCGCACGCAGGTCGCTGCCTGGGTAGCCAGTCAGCGCTCCGCCGCGTGGCGGCATCAGTCATAGTCTGTCTCCCTCGTGCGGGTCTGTCTCGGTAAAAGCACCCTGGGTTCAGCGCGGGGGAGAAGTTTTTCCTCCTGCCCAAAAATTTGGAAAACGTGGCGGCGTTTTCCAAATTTTGCGCCCACCTAGCCTGCTCGGATAAAACTTCTCCCCCACGCACAAGGTTCGAGCCGTAAAAGATGCGAGAGGGGGCTTGAGCCGAGCGAAGCAAGGCTCACCGGGGTCCCCCGAGTACTTTTACGGCCCGAACCGTACCGGTAGGACAAATCTGCAGTAGCGCTTAACTAGCAGCGATGATCAGCGAGGCTGCGGGCGTGCGGAAAGGTTACGGGTTGATGCGGGAGGTGGCGGGGAGTTTGATTTCTTTACCAGCCCGCGGCAGTGCCTCTACGCGACCTGATTGGGAGTTCCGCCTAAAGATGACGTCGGAAACTCCCGAGAGTTCCGAGGCGGCAACTACTACTGGCTCCGCGAAGTACCCTTCCGCAGTGGGGGCTACCCCGGCGTGGGGGAGAACCGACACTTTGGTGCCGGCAGTCAAATTCAATCCGGCTTCCACCACGCAGTCATCACCCAGCGCGATTCCTAACCCCGAGTTTGCGCCCAGTAGGCAGCGTTTTCCTAGTGAAATCTGTTTGCCTGTCTGGCTGGAAACCGTGGTTGCGGTGGAGGCGCCTCCACCGATATCGGAGCCGTCGTCGATAACCACTCCTTGTGCTACTCGCCCCTCAATCAGGCAAGCCCCCAGGGTGCCGGCATTAAAGTTAACGAAAGCCGCATGCATCACGGTGGTACCCGGTGCTAAATAGGCGCCGAGACGCACTTTTGCACCATCGGCGATGCGTACCCCGGAGGGAATAATGTAGTTAACCATCGGAGGGAATTTATCTACGCTAAGTAGGTGAATTGGGTGGCCAAAGCTTAAACGCATCCGCATACGGGTGTTTTCAAAATCCTCGACCGCACAAGGGCCTTCGGTTGTCCAAGCAACAGTAGGTAGACGAGCAAAAATGCCATCTAGGTTAATGGTGTTCGGTTTTACTAGCCGGTGGGAAAGTAGATGTAAACGCAAGTAAGCATCGGCGGTAGAGCGGGCAGACTCGTCCAGATCGATCGATACCACGGTAGCGGTACGGTTAACCCCGCGCCCATCATCGCGCCCTTCAATCTGGCTTAGTTTTTCGATTAGCTCGGCATCTGATTCGTTGGGTTGGTCACCTAGGTAGGGGCGAGGATACCAAACATCCAGGGTTTGACCAGTTTCGCTTACGGTTGCGAGGCCTACCCCGCGTGCTTTTCTTTCACTCATAACTCCACCTTATCCGCTCAGGATTCGTTTGGTAAGACCCTCCATAAGTTTGGCCAAAAAAAGCCAAGTTCATTTAATAGTTTGCGCACTAATGGTAAAGAAATGCCAATAATTCCGTGGGGATCGCCCTTAATTGATTCAATAAATGCCCCGCCTAAGCCATCGATGGTAAAGCCTCCGGCAACTTCTAGTGGTTCTTTGGTTTTGGCGTAAGCGCGGGATTCTTCTGCAGTGATCTCACTGAAATATAAGGTTGCTTGCGAATGATCCGCGACTTCGTTTTCCCAGGTAAAACCGGTAGCAGAACGCTTTAAGGCGAGGGCGCAGTGGCCGGTGAATAAAGTGGGACTAGCTCCTGAAAGTTCATGAATCTGCATCAGAGCCCGTTCAAAGCTGTGTGGCTTTCCCCGTAACTTGCCGTTCAGTAGCAGCATGGAATCGCAGCCTACAACCACTAGACGCTCACCTGCTGGAATGCTTTCCAACTCCTCGCGGACCTTAACGCCTTGAGAGAAGTCCCCAGGGTGTAAGCGATCGGGACTAGTTAATAACTGACCGATATGACGGGCTTTCGCTTGGGCAAGAGCGGTAACTACCTGCGGTGGATCGGTGGTGTTTAGTTCGGCTCTCACCGCGTCCTCGTCAATATTTGCAGGCCAGGCAAGTGGGGGAATACCCGCCTGGGTTAATACTTTAAGGCGAGCCGGGGAAGCGGAGGCTAAAACAAGTCGATCGGTCATAGCGCCTATTGTAGGAGACGAGACCGGGAGGCCGCAGAGGGCGGGGAAACGTGTTGTATGGAACTAACGCTCAGACAAAAACCCAAAATTTGAGAAGAAGATGGCAAGAGCGGAACTTTCAGAGTTAATACCGGAAAAAATTTCCGCTTAATATGCAAAGATTGCCGGCTCTGCTGGAAAAAGTGAGGTCGTTCACCTTAAGGTTGAAGGGTGAGTGAATCCTTGTCTGCAGCCCAGATAGCGCGCAACACCGTGATGCGTCCGGTGTGGAAACTTATCGGGGGTGCGCCCACTATGACTATGCGGGAAATGGCGCAGCAGCTAGGGGTTAGTGTTGTAGAAATCGACCACTTTTGGACGTCTTGTGGATTCCCGAAAGCTGATCCCGATACCTACATGTTTACTGAGCAAGACGCGCAGGCAATCATGGAATGGCGGCAAGAATTTGGTGAGGGTACCCTGGGGCGCGGTACAGTGACCTCCTTGCTGCGCGCACAATCCTATATGGCCGATCGCCTGGTGCTATGGCAGCTAGAGGCGATTGTAACGGATTTTCAAGAACGCATGAACCTGGATGACACCTCCGCCCGTTTGCTGGTCTTAGACAAAATCGACGAATATGTCGATCTATTGCAATCGCAACTGGGATACGCTTGGCGCCGACAAATGGCGTATCTACTGCTGAATACCAACCGGGAAGTGGAAACGCGAGAAGGTAAAGCAGACGTCATCGATTCCTATCCTTTGGATCGTTGTATGGGGTTTGTGGACATGGTGGCATTTACGCGCCGCTCTTCCACGATGAGCGGAGCCGCTTTGGCCGATCTGGTGCAAAGTTTTGAGATGGCCTGTCGGGATGTCGTTACTACTCGCGGAGGGCGAGTGGTGAAAACCCTGGGGGATGCAGTCTTATATGTTGCAGACGAACTGCTAGTAGCTGCGGATATTGTGTGTACCATCGTAGAGTTCTTAAATTCTCGGCCGGAAATCCTGCCGGTGCGCGCGTCTTTAGTTCATGGACGAGTGGTTTCTCGTTCTGGTGATATTTTCGGCCCCCCGGTTAACTTGGCTTCGCGTTTGGTAGATATCGCGCCGCGGGGGCAAATCTTGATGGATGCTGATTCCGCCAAGCAGCTCCAAGCCAGTGATAAGAAAGGGTACTTCGCGGTTAGGCCGGCTACAACTCAAGAACTGCAGGGGTTAGGTGAGGTAGAAGGATGGCTGCTTACGCGCAGAGAAGGCAAACAAGGCGAACAGCCCTTGCTTCGTAGTAATACCTTGGAGATAGCTTCTCCGGCAGTAAAAAAATAGTAAAGCTATTTTCAGTTCGCTGTAGTGGCGACAAAGTTTTTTTTAGATTAGCATGGGAATATGACTACAGTTTTACTTGTTGAAGATGACCCGGCAATCTCCGAACCCTTGGCACGGGCTCTCGGTCGCGAAGGCTACGAAGTACGCGCCCACGGTACCGGTCGGGGAGCTCTCGGTGATATTTTAGGAGCCGATCTGGTGGTTCTAGACCTAGGTTTGCCTGATATCGACGGTTTAGATGTGGCTCGGGAGATTCGCTCCCAAGGGTCATCGGTGCCGATCTTGGTGCTGACTGCCCGCGCTGACGAAGTCGACATGGTGGTGGGCTTAGATGCCGGTGCTGACGATTACGTAACCAAGCCGTTCCGTTTGGCGGAGCTGCTAGCCAGAGTACGTGCTCTGTTACGTCGGGCAGGCAGCGACTTCCAAGATGATGCGCTAGAGGCACAGGATATTAAAATCGATGTTTCGGCTCACCGCGCGTTCCAAGATGGGCGGGAGCTGCAGTTAACCGCTAAAGAGTTCGACCTGTTGCGGATCTTGATTAAAGAAGCCGGGAACGTAGTGCCACGTCAGGTAATTATGCAGGAAGTTTGGGGTTCGGATCCGGCTGGATCTACCAAGACCCTAGATATGCATATTTCCTGGCTGCGCCGTAAACTGGGAGATGACGCCACCTACCCCTATTACATTTCGACGGTGCGGGGAATGGGCTTCCGGTTCGAGACTGAACGAAAGTAACCTGCCATGCGCCGGCGTGCGCTGTTAATGGTTTTCCAGTCGGTCCTGGTTTCTCTGACCCTGCTGGGGTTGCCGCTGGCGATTTTGGCGCCCTCTTATGTGTGGCAGTCTAACCAGTCTAGTCAAGATCAACTCACGGTTAATCTTTCCCGTTACTTGGATCAGATCGGTACCCGCGATCTGGGACATACCCGGCAAGCGGTTTCAAACTGGCAGCGGGTTTATGCACCCGAGTCAGAAATCAGTATTGATCAACGGGAAAGACGGATTTATCACTCGGGTTCGGTAGATGCTAACTGGCAGCTGTATTCCCATGCCCGCAGCGCCGGCGGCCTGTATGTGTCTTTGCATTCCTCGGCTTTGCCAGTGATTTGGTCAGCGGTGGGGGCGGTCTGTGCGGTATTGATATGCGGGGCAGTAGCTCTAGGTGCGGGTACCGGCTTTGCTTTCCGCGGTTCCCGACGCTTGGCGGCTCCACTTATCTATCTTTCAGCCCAGGCTGAGCAAATCGGGTCAGGAGCAGTCCAAGCCCACATCCAACCTACCGGAATCGAAGAAATAGACCTGGTTAGTGAGGAACTATCGCGCTCTGGGGAACGGATTATTGGCCGGATCGCCAAGGAACGCCAATTCGCTTCCGATGTTACCCACCAGCTGCGCACCCCCCTTACTGCCCTGTCCATGCGGATTGAAGAAATCGAATACCTTACCGATGATCAGGAAGTACGTAGCGAAACCGAAGCCTGCCTGGAACAGGTAGAACGAATTACCCAAGTGGTAGAGGACTTAAAGAAGCGCGCCGCGCAAGCCAATCATGGAAATACCCAAGCGGTAAAGATAGAGGATATTTTCCGTCAACAAAAGAATGAATGGGCATCCCAATTTGCAGCGGTAGGCCGCGAGATTGTTTTCGACAACCCGGTAACTGATCGTTTACCCCTAGCCACTCCCTCTTCGTTATCGCAGGCAATCGCCACTTTAGTGGAGAACTCTTTGAAGTATGGGGCAGGTACGGTCACGGTTTCTACTCGTAAAGGGGTCTCTAGTCGCTCCATATTTGTGGAGGTTACTGACGAGGGCGAGGGCGTGAGCGAAGAAATAGCTCCCCATATTTTCCGGCGTGGGGTTAGCGGTCATGGCTCCAGCGGTATCGGGCTGGCGCTCGCGAAAGATCTGATAGAAGCCGATGGGGGGCGTATCGAGCTCACCAGTCGCCAACCGGTAGTATTCACGATTTCCCTCTCGGCGGTATCCGAAGCTATGTCTCCGGATCGCCTCTTGCCGCAGGGAGGATTAGTGGTGGTGGGACGCCGCCACGGACGCAAATAATCAAATAACGTAGATAGCTGTTACTGGCGGAGATTGGCTACGGGCCGGGTGGCTCGATTAATTAAGTACTCATGTCCGGTGTGCACGGGAAAAGTGGTTACAGCTCTTTTAGATCCAGATAGTTTATAGCATCTGCTGTCGCCGTCAACGGCATCGGTAGCACCACCTGTTCGTCAGGGCGAACCGCCAACTGGGTGCGGATATAATCTTTAACTGCTTTGCGGGTGTGGATATGATGGCCCGCTTTTTCCGACATAAACCAGCGATGTTCCAATACTTCGTGGAAAATCTGGGCAGGCTCTAGCTTTGCGCGTAAATCATCGGGAATCGCGCTAATAGTGGGCAGGTAAACCCGTTCTAGCCAAGTGGTCGCCACCAGACGCAGAGGAATATTCTCCATTTTCTTGCGGCGTTGATAGGTCACAATATCGGTGTAGATCCGTTTGGCTTGTTCTTCTTGAACTTCCAGACCGGTTAGATCTTTTACTCGCCGCTGGAAATGACCTGCCTCGACTACCCGGGGAGCAAAACTTAAGAAGTCCCCATCCTCGTCACTTTCGATTTCTACTTGACCGATATCGAAACCGAGTTGCCCGAGCCGCTCGGCCCGCGCGCCTACGCGCCAAATTTCATCGGCCGGAATACGTTCGGATCCGGTTAGATCATTCCAGAGGTCGTGGTAGCGTTTCTCCAGGTAGTCGCCAACAATAGTGACGTCAAAGTCTTCATCTACCAGCCCTCCGGCCTGCAAATCCATCAGTTCTCCGATAATGTTCATGGCACCTAACGAAACATCATATTCGCGGGAACGGTCGGAAATGTTGTCATAAAAGCGTCCGGTTTCCGCATCTACCAGGTAGGCTGCATAGGTGCCGGCGTCCCGGCGGAACAGGGTGTTGGATAGGGAAACGTCTCCCCAGTAAAAGCCCTTTAGATGCAGGTGAACCAGCAGGGCAACCAGGGAATCAAGTACCCGATTGAGTTTGTCTTTAGATAATTGTTTGGATAGTAACACCCGGTAGGGCAGGGAATACTGCAGGTGGTGGGTAACGAGGGCGGCCGGTAATTCTTCACCGTTTTTATCGATTCTTCCCGCTACCACCGCGGCCACGGATACGGTAGGTAGTTCTTTGCTTTGTAGCTGACGCAGCATTTGGTATTCATGCAGGGCGTGCTCTTCGGAAATCTCTTTTACCGCGTATATTGCGCCCCCCGCCTTAATGAAACGCACCACGTGACGAGAAATACCCCGCGGAAGAGCCGCTAGTAGCTTGTTTGGCCAGTCTTCCAAGGGGAGCGACCAGGGGAGAGTGGGGACTAAAGAATAGAACGAGGAGGTACCAGAGGTAGTTACCCGAATTTTCTGTTTGCTTGGCATTTTTCCTCCTCCTCGTGATTGCTAGGACAATTCTGGCATAGGTAGTTGGGTAAGTGCGAACGCAGTTAGCTAAACTCAGATAAAGAGAGTTTGAAAACAGTTAGGGAGACAGTGCTCGAACAGGAAATCGGCGGATACAAGGTGCTTAAGGCCTTGGGCGCAGGGGGGATGGCTTCGGTTTATCAAGCTGAATCTTCCGATGGGCGCGAAGTCGCGCTGAAGTTCTTGCACCCGCAGATTGCTAACGATCCCAATGCTCGCAAACGTCTGCAACGCGAGGCTGATGCGATTAACCGAGTCAGCTCCTCTGGGGTAGCGAAAGTTTTTGAGGTAAACACCGCCGGGCAAACCCCGTATGTGGCTATGGAACTGATTCGGGGGATCACGATTGCCGAGGACGTCAGTGCCAATGGTACTTGGGATTTGCCTGACTTGATTGACTTGGCGCAATGGTTAGCAAAAATATTGGAGGAGCTACACCGTGCCGGGGTGGTTCATCGCGATATTAAACCAGCTAATATTATGCTTGCGAAGCAAGGGCCGGTTTTGATTGATTTTGGGATTTCTCAAACTCCAGGTGCCGAACGTTTGACCGCAACCGGACTGGTCACCGGTACTCCCGGCTATATTTCGCCGCAGCTTATCCACGGTGAGGATGCGCGCCCGCGCGATGACTGGTGGGCTTGGCTGTGCGTGTTGCTCTATTGCATCAGTGGCCGTCCGCCTTTTGGTTCTGGTCCCATCGAGGTAGTTTTAGGGCGCATAAATACTGGTAAAGCTGAATTGTCCGAATTGCCGCAGCCGCTTCAACGGGTTTTTCAGGCCGGTTTTCAGGTGGATCCGGAGCGGCGAGCAACTCCCGACCAGCTAATCGCGGCTTTCGGGGCGGTTAATGAGGGGAAAGATCCCGCTGATTACTTGCCGGAAGATTCTTACCTGACGGATGATCCTGGTTTTGCGCGGGCAGGGACCACAGCTTTGGACACAGCGAATGTTGGTGCAGCCGATCCGGGGCCGCCTCCTCCCAGTTTTCCGCCTGCTTCTCAACACCGAGGGGAAGCAGAGCCCAGTTCCGCACCCTCAGCTTCAGGTCAAGCTACTCGGCTTTATCCTCCGGCTCCCCCCGAAAATGCCAGTCCGGCCGGTTATCAGGTGGCGTCCGCGGGTAACTATGCAAGTAACTATCCGGGGGGCGGCGTAGATCCGAGGGTGCAGCCGTCGGCGCCTGGCTACGGTGCAGTCGCCGAAGGGGCTCTCGGGGGTGGGGTGCCTGCGCAGTGGGAGCCACGCTATATCCCCAATAAGTTACCTAACGCCTGGTTGTCTTGTTTGGCCTTAATGCTGTCCTTATCGCTGGCTACCGAAGTATTTGCGCTAAAAAATAATTTGCATGCACCGCTGCCAGTGTCCCTGAGTACGGTAGTTCCGACTGCCTTAGTGGCCTTTTGCGGTCTGTTTGGGGCGTTTAGGGCGCGGATGCGAGATGCGCAACTGGCTTCGGGAATGGTTACTCCGCCCAGTGCGGCGCTCAAAGCCCAACCATTATGGGCGCCGCTACATGGAGTAATAGTGGTGACCATACTGGTGGGGGTGGGCGTGACCCTAATAGGAGAGTACGGGGATGTGCTCTTATTGGAACCTGCACAGCGGATTTTGCCCGAGGGCTGGCGCGAACAACAGGCGGTTTATCGGGTGCTGCTCTACCTGGCGTATTCGCTGTTTGCCACGATAGTGGCGTTTTTTTCTCGTTCCTTCAGAGTGGGGTTTGGCTCTATGGTGCGCCTGATCGGGGGAGCTGGTGCCCGTCTGTTTTGGGGGGTAGTGGCACTGGCAGTCAGCATAGGCGCCGAATATATGGTGGTAAATTTCCTTTGGTAGCCTGATTAGCCCGGGTTGCGGTGATCAAAGCCCGGATAGGGTGGGAGCTAAGCCCGTCCTCGTTTATGCTTGTAACAGAAAATCTGGAAAGTCGCAGGAAAGTAGCAGCGGAATAGTAATGGCACAGAAAAAAGGTAAAATGCAGGCCGCTAAGGCCAAAGGTTCATCGAAGAATGAAAAAAATCGGCAACAAAAAGTTTGGAAACAGGTAGAGGCACAAAGGGAAGCCGCGCGGCGCAAGCAAACCCGTAAACGTGCCATAATCGCGATAGTCGCGGTGCTGGTGGTAGCGGCGGTCGCTCTCGCCGGATACCTGGTTGCCCAGAGCGGAAATGATAAAACTAATGGGGATGTGCTTTCTGGTCAGCGCCCAGAAAAAATCGCTGCCCTGTCGGGTAAGGAAGCAGTTAATGCGGCGCAGGGGATTTTGGTTGGTAAACCGGGGGTCTATAAAGCCGAATCCGGAGTACCTACTATCGAGATGTGGTATTCCTATGGATGCCCGTCTTGCCTGGGGTTAGAGCACCAGTTGGGGGAGCAGATTATGGCTTTGGCTACCGAAGGTAAAGCCAATCTGGTGTTACATACGGTGATGACTCACGCCTTGCCCTGGACAGTGATTGCTGGCGACGCTTCCATGCTGGTAGCTATGGAGCAGCCAGACAAAGCGCTGGCCTTCCATCAAGCGTTGGTTGATACTGGATATAAGGTGATGTTTGCCAAAGGAGAGGAAGCCGGCTGGAAAGATCAAGGAAATTCCACGCTGATGGCGGATCCGAACAAGTCACTGGAGAAGATCAAGGAAGTTGCCAAGAAGGTCGGGGTTAAAGACGAGATTATTAGCTCCTTTAAGGCCGAGACCCAATCTGCACTACTTGAGAAGTGGCAAAAGCAATGGGCAGATGCTGCGGGTAAGCAAACCCAGCAGGTCGGCACTCCGATGTTTGCCTCCAATGGAAAGGTGGTCGAAAAGCCGTACAAGAATGACGGTACTTTGGACGAGGACGCGCTACTGGGTAAATAGCAGCGGTTTTGTTCATTGATAAAAGACATGGCAAACTAAAGGCGTCGTCTTTTTCGAAGACGTTAGGGTAGTGCTGATTGAAGCGCTTCCTAAGGCCGACTTAGCTCAGTTGGTAGAGCAGCTGTCTTGTAAACAGCAGGTCATCGGTTCGAGCCCGATAGTCGGCTCCACTTAGAGGTGGTTGTTTTTGCTGGGGCAGGTTATGATTCTGGTATTTTTCCCATTAAGAGGGAAACCTGCTGTCGGGTAAGTTTCCTGACTCGCCTGGGATTTAGTACCTGTGTGAGAAATAGTCCAATATCGGGACATTTTTGTCTATCAGGTAGTTCCCGATACCGGTTTCTATATGACCACGTTTCAAATCTTCTGGTATTGATTTAAGAGGAAACGCTAGCACGAAGCTTCTGTCCCACGATTGCTTGAGCTTATGAATGATGATTCCTGACGTGGTTCGTTTACAAAAATGGTTTTCTTCGTCCTTTGGAATGTCAAAATTGATATCGTTACTTGTCGCTACCACTCCCAGGAAACCTCGGTCGGTGAATTTCATCCACACCAAGTCTTGACAGTTTCCTCCCGAGTCACATATTGGTGAGTACAGATTTTCCTCCAGATAATCTTCAATCTCGTCATTGGTTAATTCGGGCGGAATTTCTATTCTGGGGGATTCAACTTTCGGCATCCCTAAAACTGATAGAAACTCATTCGTATATTTAGCAATCTGTTCTGGCGAGACGGGCGTCCGATCGGCTTGGTTGCGAGCCTCGACAATTCGGCAGGCATTTTCACCACCCGAGCGAACGGAGGCCTTTTTTCCCATGGGTCTATAGGTGTTGCCTATGAACTTTTTTCTAGCATCATCGGCAGATAGTATATTTTGTCCACTCATCTTCTAAAAATATCAGCTAGCTGAGAAAGCGGTAGTATCTTGCCGGGTTCCCGTGAGTACTCCCTAGCCATTTCTCATTATTCAGTTGAGTGGGAGAGGTAGCGCAGCAAGAATGATTCATATGCATAAGAGCGGCGGATAGCGATAATCACTCATAGTGACTTAGAACGCGTCAAAGTCGTGGTGCTTATATCAGCATCGGAGAATATTCATTTTTGAAGATTGTTTGGGACAAATCGTAGCTTACGGGCGTTGACGATTATTGCTCGATTTTAAAAAGCTTCGGTCTCCTACGCGGTAAAAATTGGGTTAAACAGGAGAAACGTAAAAAATAAACCCTACAACTTAACGTTGCTTAACTCCCAGTCCTGATGTGATTATGAGCATAAGCGTCCAAAAAGGTCTCAGCAAAGAAGCGAGCCTTGGGCGTTACAAGGAGAAATGCATGAGGGTTAATGAGAACCGTAGTAGGGCTACCCGCGGATCGGCATCTGATATCGCCCAGGTGTTGGGAGTGTCGAAGGCAGCGGTCTCCTATGCATTAAATGGGAAGCCCGGAATCTCTGATGAAACCCGGCGGTCAATAATCGAATTGGCACGTGCTTACGGCATAGAAGTACCCGAACGTGCTACGAATATGCACACTATCCCCTCGTTGGTAGGTTTGGTACTTGCGGATCTTTCCAACCCGTTTTACCAGGAGCTAGGCGTTGCTGTGGCAGAGGTCGCTCGGTCACATAATCTAAACACGCTGTTAGCTCATACCGGCGACCGTCCTAAAGATTTGCTCTCGACCGTGCAAACCATGACTCAGCATGGAGTTAATGGAATCATTCTTACCGCAACGCAAGATGGTGATGCTTCGGTAGCTTGCCTATTGCGCAATGCAAACCTGCCTTATGTACAGGTATCACGCAAAATGCCAACAGTACGTGCAGCTTTTGTGGGAATAGATAACAAGAACGCGGCAAAAGATATGGCTCTACATATGGTGAGCCACGGATATAAGAAGATAGCGCTGGCTATTGGTCCCCGGAGCTCTTCGGCTTCAAACGAGCGTCATGTTGGGTATCTTGAAGGTCTAATCGAAAGCGGATTGTCCACCCCTACCGAGTGGATTGTGCGTACCGATCTGGGAACAGGGGGCGGGTATAGCGCCGCAAAACATTTTCGTTCGCTTAAACGTGGGTTACCAGAGGCAATTCTATGTGGCTCAGATGCCATTGCTTTCGGAATAATAGAGGATTTTAACGCTCATGGTATTAGCGTTCCTGACGACGTCGCTGTGGGAGGTTTTGATGGTGTTACCCCAGCGATATGGCCAGGATTTTCACTTACCACTATCGTGCAACCAATTCGTGCGATGGCGGATCAAGCTGTGGTGCAGCTAGAAAACCTGATGCGTAACGAACGGGTCAAGCAAACGGACATCGTATGTCCATATGAACTACACATCGGCAATTCTTGCCGCTGTCAACCTATTTAATCTAATGAAAGGTATAAGAATAATGGATTCGATATCGCTAAACGGCAGGGTTGCGGTAGTAACCGGAGCCTCGCAGGGGATTGGTAAAGGCATCGCGCTAAAACTTGCGCAGCGCGGAGCCACCGTGGTTGTTGTAGATATTAATGGCGAGGCTGCCAAGGTGGTGGCTGAACAGTGTGGAGGCAAGTCACGATCCATTGCATTGAATGTTGCCGATCGTGAAGCTGTGGATGCCGCCATAGAGCAGGTGATTGCTGAACTGGGCAAGATTGACATCCTGGTAAATAACGCCGGAATCAACCGTGACGGCATGCTTCATAAGATGACCGATGACATGTGGGATGTAGTGCTCGCAGTAGATCTTTCTGCCGTTTTCTACTTGTGTCGCAAGGTAGGAGCCCATATGCGTGAAAACCAGTATGGGCGCATTTGTAACGTGGCCTCCGAATCTTGGCAAGGAAACGTGGGGCAAACTAACTACGCGGCAGCAAAAGGTGGCGTTGTTTCCCTAACCCGCTCTATATCCAAGGAGCTGGGGTTCAAGAATGTGACCGCCAATGCAATTGCTCCTGGTTTTATTGAAACGGATATGACCTGCAAGCTTAAAGAAATTCCTTCACGTGCTGGATTCGAGAACCTCTATGAAGAGCAAGTCGCAAAGGTGTCCCTCAAGCGTGCCGGAAAACCAGAGGATGTAGCCAATCTGGTTGCGTTCCTGGTATCTGACGATGCCTCCTACCTGACCGGTGAAACCATTCGCATCGGAGGGGGATACAAGCTATGAGCTTTAAACAAGTGACGCCCGAAGAAGTGGCATCACTGATTCCGAACGGGGCTACTGTAGCTGCCGATGGCTTCACCATGATGAGCGTAGCTGATGAAATCTATGCGCATATCGAACAGTCATTCTTAGAAAAAGGTACCCCGAATAATTTGACATTCGTACATGCAGCTGGGCAGTCGAACCGAGTGGATGGGCTAGCTCGCCTGGCACACCCAAAATTACTAAAACGCGTAGTGGGTCCACACTGGGGACTAAACCCGCCTATGGCAAACCTCTTGGGTGAAGACGAGGTAGAAGCTATTTGCTTACCTCAAGGTCAAATATCCACGCTGTATCGTACGATAGCAGCCGGTAGACCGGGTCAGCTTTCTACTGTGGGATTAGGTACTTTCATTGATCCACGGCTGGATGGGGGGCGAATTAACGATTCTGCCCGCGCAGTCACAGCTCCTGACGAGTATGTGGAACTGGTGGAAATAGATGGTAAGGAATACCTGTTCTACAAGTCTTTCCCGATTGACGTGGCGATTATACGGGGAACGAAGATAGATCCAGATGGAAACATATCGCAAGAAGACGACGTGACAATTCTGGATTCACTGGCAATTGCGCAATCTGTTCATAATAATGGCGGAATCGTAATTGCCCAGGTGAAGGAGCTTGTGGAGCGTGGTGACATTCCGGCTCGTCTGGTGAATGTTCCCGGTGTGCTGGTGGATTACGTTATGGTGACTTCTGATCCAGCGAAATACCACAAGCAAACTAACTCCGCGATTGAGGTAAATATGGATCTGATCACGGGGTATGCCTCTTCCGAGGAACTGGCAAAGTCCATCCTTGCCCACGAGGTGGAACCAGTTCGGGTATGCATTGGGGAGAGGGGCGCAAAGCTGGTACGCGACGGAGACATTATTAATCTGGGTACTGGTCTCCCCGGTGACTCCATAGGTCGGGCGCTCGCGGTGAGCGGTAAGCTCGCCAAAGTTACCTTAACGGTGGAGTCTGGCACATACGGAGGTGTCCCGCTAGGGGGAGTGGACTTTGGGTGTGCAATTCATCCGGCAGCTATTATCAGCCATCCGCAACAGTTTGATTTTTACAACGGTGGCGGCGTGGACATCACCTACATGGGTGTGGGGCAAGTAGATGGTAAAGGCAATATTAACGTTTCGGCTTTCGGTGGCAAAGCCATCGGCTGCGGTGGCTTCATGGACATTGTGGACGGTGCGAAACGAATCTGCTTCCTGATGATTGCCGATTCGAAACATCCCAAGTGGGTAGATGAAGTGGACCAATTAACTTTCTACGGTGCTGCCGCCCTAGATAAAGGGCAAGAAGTCTACTTAGCTTCTGAACATTACATGGTGCAACTAACCACCGAAGGCTGGAAGATTCTCGAGGTTGATGACAATGACGCTGCTCGCCAAGCAGCGGCGCTTATTCATACGACGCGTTAAGTAAAACACTGGATTCCGCGAAGGCGGGAGCGGTTCTATTAGGAAAGGTAAACAATTGGAAAAAATAGTCATTATTGAGGGCGCAAGGACTGCAATCGGTACATTTGCTGGTTCCCTGTCCACTACGCCTAATCACGTCATGGGGGCAACCGCGATGAAGGCGGCGGTGGAACGTTCTGGCGTTCCCATGGATGCAATTGATGAAGTAGTGGTTGGCTGCGTGGGACAAGTAGGCGGGGATGCCTTCTTGGCACGCCGAATTTCCTTAGAGGCGGGAGTACGCGAAGAGTCCACTGCTTTTACAGTAAATAGGTTATGTGGATCGGGGTTGCAGGCAGTTCAATCTGCTGCGCTTGAACTGCGTGCTGGAGATTCGAAATTCGTAGTTGCCGGTGGTTCCGAAAATATGTCGAATCAGCCCTTTATGGATTTTCAGGCGCGGAACGGCTGGCGCACTGGAAACCATACCTTGGTTGATGGAACCATGTCGCTAGTAACCGATCCTTTTGGTGGTTACCCGATGGGTGTTACCGCAGAAAATGTAGCGGATAAATTCGATATTTCCCGCACGGATCAAGATGCTTTTGCAGCACGTTCACAAAGGTTAGCCGCAAAAGCTCAAGCTGACGGCATGTTCCAAGATGAGATTGTGGACATCACAGTTAAGGAACGTAAGTCGGAGCGTGTGTTTAACACCGATGAGCATTTGCGCCCCACCTCCAACGAGGAGAAATTGGCCAAACTACGTCCTGCTTTCCGCAAAGGTGGATCCGTTACCGCCGGTAATTCCTCCGGCATTAACGATGCTGCTGCCATGTTGGTGATGACCACTGAATCTATTGCCAAGGCGGAAGGTTTAAAGCCGATTGGTGAGCTGGTTAGTTTTGCAAAGGCAGGTTTGTCTCCCGAAATTATGGGTTTTGCTCCAGCATTGGCGATTCCGCGGGCGCTCGAGAAGGCTGGGCTGTCCCTGGCCGATATCGACTGGATCGAGCTCAACGAGGCCTTCGCCGCTCAGGCACTGGCCGTGATCCGGGATCAGGATCTGGATATGGATAAGACCAACCCGCTGGGCGGCGCTATTGCGCTTGGCCACCCGGTTGGAGCTACCGGTTCCATCCTGACCCTACGCACCCTGTACAACCTGCGCCGCACCAACACCGAATTTGGCATGGTAACCATGTGCATTGGTGGCGGTCAAGGGGTAGCAGCAGTATTCCGCGCACTATAAAACGGAGAAAATATATGTCAACTACACATGCTGAGTTCTCCTCCGAAGAGAAATCTAGGATGGACCTACTAACAAAGAAGAACTTCAAGAAGCTGATGCCGCTCCTGGTGATCGTGTACATCATTAGCTTCGTTGACCGCACCAATATCGGTATGGCTAAAGAAGCGCTACAGGCTGATATCGGTCTTTCGGCGGCCGCCTACGGCCTCGGTGCCGGTCTGTTCTTCCTTTGCTATGCCGTGCTCGAGATCCCCTCGAACCTGATCATGCACAAAACGGGTGCTCGCTTCTGGATCGCCCGAATCATGGTCACCTGGGGCATTATTTCGATGCTTATGGCGATCGTCTGGAACGATACATCGTTCTACGTACTGCGAATCTTGCTAGGTGTCGCTGAAGCAGGCCTCTACCCTGGCATCATCCTGTACATTTCGTACTGGTTCCCGCAGAAGTACCGCGCTCGCGCCATCGGCATTTTCCTCCTCGGCGTATCGATCGCAAACATCATCGGGGCCCCGCTGGCGGGCGCTCTGCTCCAGATGCATGGTTTGCTCGGCCTACACGGTTGGCAGTGGATGTTCATTATTGAAGGTCTGCCGGCAGTTTTCCTTGCATACGGCGTGTGGCACTGGCTACCCGACAAGCCGCAGAACGCTAAGTGGCTCAGCGACGAGGATAAGGATCTCATCGAGCGCTACCTCGCTTCGGAGGACGTCGGCGAAGAGTCCAGCCATAGCGATCTGCGCGCACTCGGCCCGGTCGTTCGCGATCCAATTATCTGGCTCGTAGTTATTGCGTACTTCACCCACCAAATCGCGGTTTACTCGCTGTCTTACTTCCTGCCCTCCATGATTAAGTCTTACGACGCGAACATGGGCAGCATGACGGTGGGTCTAATTACTGCGATTCCGTGGATCGCGGCTGCGCTGGGATCCTGGTTCCTACCGAAGTACGCCACCGGCCTTCGCAAGTCGAAGTTCATGGCCTCGATTGGGTTCCTCACGGTTGCCGCTGGTCTGACCATCGCTGCTGTTGCCTCAACGAACCTGTGGGTCGCCGTTATCGGCTTTTTCATCGCTGCTTCACAGCTGTTCGTGATCCAGTCGATCCTGTTCACCTTCCCGCAGCAGCGCTTCTCTGGCGCTACCGTTGCAGCCGCCGTCGCATTTATGAATATGTGCGGTCTGGCAGGTGGCTTCCTAGGCCCCACGGTCATGGGTAAGTTGGAGCAGTCGACCGGTAACGAGTTGGCCGGTCTGTGGTTCATCATCATCGCCGTAGTAATTGGTTCCGTCCTGGTATGGGGCTTGAAGTACCGCAACACCCACGCTGAAGAATCAGCAAATTCGTAAAGCACCTTAGATTGGTGGGGTAGCCGCTTTAAACCCGGCTACCCCATCACTCAGCAATCGGAGTAGCAATGAAATTTATTCTAGCGCCAGATTCATTCAAGGGAACCATGACCGCAGCTACTGTCGCAGCCACCATGAGTGCCGGGGTTCGTGATGTGTTTCCTGATGCCGAATGTATCGAGGTTCCTATGGCTGATGGTGGCGAGGGGACCACCCGATCCTTAGTTGATGCGCTAGGCGGTGAAATGCGTACTGCCGAAGTTAGCGATGCGCTAGGGCGCCCTAGAACCGCGCACTTTGGGTGGATTGCAGCAAAAAAACTCGCGGTTGTCGAAATTGCTGAAGCTGCCGGTATCGAGCATTTAGCCGTAGAAGAGTTAGATCCTCATCAAGCCACTACCGTGGGAGTAGGACAGCTTCTCAAACACATACTTGACCTTTCTCCCACTCAGGTGATTATCGGTTTAGGTGGGTCTGCTACCAATGATGGTGGATGGGGGATGGCATATGAACTAGGTGCCATTGTTAAGAATGGTTCTGGTAATCCGATTGAAAGTCGCGCGCTAGCCTTGGCCGATGCGGCTAGCCTTGATGTTAGCAACATCAGTAAACGATGGCAGGAAATAGAGGTAACCCTGGCATGCGATGTTGATAACCCGCTAACGGGAGAACGAGGCGCCACCGCAATTTTTGGTCCACAAAAAGGGGTGCAGCCTGAAGAAATCTCCATATTCGATGCGGCTTTAGCGCAATGGGGAAACCTGCTAGATGAAACCTGTGGTCGCACTATTAGTAAAAATCCTGGCGCGGGAGCCGCGGGTGGTCTAGGTGCAGCGCTTATGGCTTTGCTGGGAGCCAAACCGCAGCCTGGGATAGATGTGGTAATCAGTGCCGTCAGTTTAAAGGAGCAATTGGTGGGGGCAGATTTCGTATTTACCGGAGAAGGCTCCATGGATTCTCAAACAAAATTTGGAAAAACCCCGTGGGGGGTTATGCTCGCTGCTCGCAAACAGGGGCTTCCCGCTATTGCGTTTACCGGTAACTTAGGGCGCGACGTTGAGTCGCTGCATGAAAATGGCTTTGCCGCCATTGTCCCCACAGTTCGCGAGGTGGGTAGCCTAAAAGATGCTCTCGCAAAAGCTCAACCGACGTTACGTGAGTCGGTGCGGATGACCTGCCGAATACTTGCCGCTGCCAGACAGACTAAAAAAATTTTGAACAGTCCAATCCCTTTGGACTTGGACTAGCAATATCTAATCGCAGTGAGGTCACGTTTGATTTGCTATCCAAACTGCAAAATATAAGGAGTAAAAATGATTTCCGGACAAGCCCTTTGGCCGAAAAATATGGTGCAAGATTTGCAGCCAGTTGAGGTATACGGGCGAACGGTTCAAACCTATGTACCTGGTCCTGCTTCACTTTATGAAACTCTAGAAAATACCGCGCAACGGTTCGCCAGTAAGGTGGCAGTTTTTGCTGAGGACGGTAACCGTTTCACTTTCTCTGAAGTCAAGCAGCTAACCGACCAGTTCGCGGCCTATTTGCACACAGAATACAAAATTGGTCCCGGAAACCGGATAGGGGTATTGCTGGACAACGGAATTGACTTTATTACCTCTTTCTACGCTAGCAACCGGCTAGGCGCCATCATAGTGCCGCTCCCTGGTAAATTCCGTCGGGCAGAAATCGACGCTTTGGTGGCTCGCGCCAACTTAGATTTAGTCATTTGTCATCCTGAGCAAGCTGTTTGGTTTGAGGATAAGCCAGCAGTTACCACCTCCTCTAACACCTGTGCTTGCGGGTTACCTTTGAATAGTGAGAAGGGGGAGTTAGACCCGAAAACAGTGCTGGCAGAGGTTCCGCTTCCGGGAATCGAGCAGGATTCCATCCTGTTATTTACTTCGGGAACCACATCCCTATCCAAAGGTGTGCTGCTGACAAATATGAACGCAGTACATGCTGTGCGTTCTTATGAAAGGGTACTTGAGTTAACCAGCGATGACACTACTATTATCGCTGTTCCCATCTACCATGTAACCGGAATGATTGCCATCATTGGACTATTTATTTATTTGGGAGGTTCAATTCATATCCAGAAACGTATGGAAGGCAGACCGTTCGTTAAAGAAATTTTCACTTCTGAGGTTAGCTTTGTGCATGCCTCTCCTACGGTTTTCGCGTTGATGTTAGAAGAGCGTGATCGTTTTCCCGAACTTCCATCGGTGCAGAAGATGGCATGTGGCGCAGCCCATATGCCGGTATCGCGAATCAAAGAATTACACGAATGGATGCCGCAAATGCAGTTCCGTACGGTGTATGGGCTAACCGAAAGTTGCTCTCCTGCTTTCGTATTTCCCTGTGATGCGGCTGTCTCTCCTTACTTAGGATCCTCTGGATTACCTATCCCCGGACTAGAAGTTAAAATATGCGATGATTTTGGGGTTGAGTTACCTATTGGCGAGGTGGGCGAAATAAAAATGCGCGGAGCTAACATTGCTAGGCGCTATGACGAAATCGAAATTGATGCCTTGACTGCCGATGGTTGGCTGGCCACCGGTGATGTAGGGCGGGCCAATTCTCAGGGGTATATATACCTGATGGACCGCAAGAAAGACATGATTAACCGCGGTGGTGAAAAAATCTGGTGTATCGATGTGGAAGAAGAACTGCGTAGGCTAAACGTGATTGCAGATGCATCTGTGGTTGGAGTTCCAGACCCAGTCTATGGTGAAGTGGCTGCTGCTGCCGTGGTACTTGCGGATGGGGCAAACACAACTGAAACACAACTGAAACAAGAACTAAATAAGCGGTTGGCGCGCTACCAGGTTCCGGTATACTTCCGCCAGGTTTCCGCCATTCCACTGACCGCTGGTTCGAAGGTGGATAAGAGCGCGGTACGAGCATTGTTTGTTTCTCTCTAAACTGATTTATTCTCTAGGTTTTCATGGAAACTGCCAAACTGTGAGTGAAATTTTAGCGCCGCTGCTGGCCTTTCCAGGTTACCGCGCGCACAAACTTACGGGATCGCTTGCGGGTTATTGGTCGCTGCGAGTCAGTGGGAACTGGCGGTTGATCTTTCGATTCGTGGGTGAAGATGTGGAACTTGTTGATTATCTTGACTATCACTGAGGAGGGTTAGAGAGGATGAGTATGAAAAATCCGGTGTATCCCGGGGTGGTAATCCGGGAGGATTTCTTGAAGGAACTTGGCATTTCGGTGAGCGACGCCAGTCGTAAGTTGGGGGTGTCTCGAGTTGCCCTTTCGCGGGTTCTGAATGGGAAAGCGGCGTTAACCCCAAACCTGGCTTTGCGCCTGGAGCTTGCGGGAATCGGTAATGCCCGTCTATGGCTGGATATGCAGACTGCCTACGAGCTGGATCAGGCTCGCAGCAAAGAGACTCCCAGGGTGGAGCCACTAGTCGCCCTCTAGCTTGTAGGGGGACATACGCATTTGAGCCTGTTGTCTGCTGGGAATCGGCGGCGCTGCAATAGCGGGATTACCCTGAAGTGATAACAGCTGGTATTTAGCGGTAAATGTGGCGCCTATGCCCAATCTTTAGGGCATGTGGGTACAATAAAATCACCGCAAGCAAGATTTCTTGACACACGCGAGCTTGTCAAGTAAACTTGCTTCGTGAGGTTTAAGGCGAGTGCTTTCAAACATGGATACACGCAAGCCCAAATCACCCACGCTATCCGCAACGCCTGGCGCATCCTCGACCTTGACGAAGGAGTAACCCTATTTCTGGGTCCTACCCCCGATGGACACATAATCGAAGTCCTTACCAACCGAGACGGAGACTGCTTTCACGCCATGACCGCCAGAACCAAATTCTTTCAGTAAGGAGCACCCATGATTACCGACACTAAACTCACCGACGAAGAATACGCCGCCAAGTTCACCCAAACCGACCCAGAAGAAACCGTGAAATCTGCCAAGGGAATCTGGGACGCTGACGCCTTCCGGGATATCCAGGTGGCTAGAGACCGTAAAGAACAAGCCGAACTGGAACTCACTCAAGCGGTAGCTAAAGCCCGGCAAGCCGGAATGACCTGGCAAGCAATCGGTGGACTGCTCGGAATGAGCAGACAGGGAGCTCAATCCTATTACCGGGCGAGAATCGCATAACACAGACATCACGCCACCTCAGATAAGTACGCTGTTGATGCCAACCTGGGTTTTTGTTCTGGGGTCAGAGGCTCTTGCTTTGTTTCTCATGGCTTTCCGGGTTGGGTAGCATTTTCCAAATCTTTCCGTGCTGGTGGTAGCGGTAGTGTGGGGGTTGCGTTATCGTCCTCCAGATGTAAAATCGCCCTCCCGAGTGAAGTTTAGAGGCGGATTAACAGGTGTATTAGCCGCCTGGGGAGGGTGATTATGTCTGGAGAGGGCGATTTTGTCTGGGGAGGGTGAAGGGGTGTTTGTGTCTGTTCTAGAACCGCAGTGGCTACCTTGTAAAACCGCAATGAAGGTGTTGTAGAACAGCAATAATAGAGTTGTAAAACCGCGACAGCTGTACTGTAAAACCGCAATGAAATGCCGTCTAAATCTCGATGACGTGCTACTGTCGGTTTGTGGTTGTCGATATGATTCCGTGAAATGCAAGGGTGTTAGCTGAAGAAATTTTATGTGACACTCCCGTGCTGACGGTGTCGGGTGCGCGCCAGGTGGGTAAGAGCACCTTAGTAACTCAACTGCTGCAAAATCGGAGTCATCGCCTACTCAACTTGGATAACGCCGCAACCTTACAGGCGGCACAGGCGGATCCTGACGGTTTTGTGCGCCAGTTCCCGGAAGGAACCGTGGCAATCTGAGAAAAATTGCCTCGCAGGGATCCTCAGAATTTGTTGCGGCGCACGCTGGCAGGGAACTGAACATTCCAGAGCGGAGCCTTCCCGGGTATCTAAATGCTTTAAAGGACGTGTTCTTGATTGATGTATTACCAGCTTGGGGTACTAATCTAACCCGGCGAGTGATTTCGAAGCCAAAAGTTTTCCTGCAAGATTCTACGATGGCTGCCAGCTTGGTAGGTGTAGATGCCGAGTCTCTAGAAATGCAGATTTCCAGTTCCTTTACCGGTGGACTACTGGAATCTTTCGTAGCCACTGAACTTTTGAAACAACGAGAGAGGTCAGCGGTACCTTTTAACTTGTTCCACTTCCGGGACTCTACCGGGAAAGTGGTCGATTTGGTTATGGAGTCACGCAGTCGCGAGGTAGTAGGGGTAGAGGTCAAGGCGGCAGTCAGTTTGCAGGGCAAAGATTTTTCCGGATTGCGCCACGTACAAAAGTTAGCCGGTAATAAGTTTCGCTGTGGAATCCTGCTGTATGCCGGAAAAGAATCCCTACCGATAGGACCGGGGCGTTGGGCAATGCCTATCTCGACACTTTGGAGCGTTTAGTCGCCTGGGGAGGGCGATTAAAGTGCCGGTGAAAGTGACTAAACTTGACCAGCCCCAGTGATACCCGGTAGTACCGGTAACGGTTAAATTCAGTCCGGGAAGAAAACTAAGTAGCGGCTACCTAGGGATTTCCCTTAGATAGCCGCTACTTTTACGAGAGTGCGGGAGCCATTTTAACGGTCTTTACCGGTGAAGGCTAAGACCTAAATGACTTACCGTATCCGCGTGTCTATTTATTGCTTGGTGACGCGGCGGCGCATCATGACTACTCCGCTTGCTAGCGCCAAGATCCCTAGTGCCAAGGCGGCGCTGATTTCAGAGCCGGTAGGAGGCAGCGGGGGAGTCTTGCTGTGCGGGGGCGGAGGGGTGTCTCCTGGTGGAGGCGGGGTAGTAGTGCTAGGTGGGGTAGTTTGCGATGGAGGCGGGGGAGTGATGTCCGAGGGCGGAACCGTACACTTGTTAGTAATCAAGAACCCTCCGGTAGCATCTCCCATAATTTCACTGCGGTATCCTTTTACCTCTACCTCGGAAATGGTGTATTCAGCGAGTTTACCGTCAATATACTTTGGCAGGTCGGTGAATTTGCCTTCCCAAGAGTTAGCGGCATTTAGCAGCAGTTTCTTCCCAGTATCCTGCCCGTTTGCTAGCAGCTTTACCTCGATTTGGGTGGCCGCGGCGCAAGTGCCATCCGGGTTTGCCCACTTCTTGGTTACTTCCACCTCGGTGGTCATTTTGTTAACTACCGAGACTGTGTAGGTATTGGTGGCTTCGTCTTTGGACTCATCGGTTACTGCCAACTGGTAGCCATCTAGCTGTTTGCCGTTTCCGTCATGTTCTCTGAAGGTGACCGGTAGTTTCTTCCCGGTCTTGGCATCAACCAGGGTATCGGGATCGGGGAAGTTTTCGACCGCGGCGGTCCAGTTGTTTCCTTTGCTCAGTTCTACCTGGTCAACCTGGAAACCGCCAACCAAAATATCAAGGTTAATCTTCGTGGGACGCTGCTGCGGGTCATCGCCTTCCCAGGCCTTCTTTACCTGGAGTTTCCACCTGTCTGGGGTGCCGAAGAACAGCTGACCATTATTGGCTATCCCTCCGCCACTGATGCCTACGCCAGTAGCAGTATTATTTTCGATCACTACTCGGGCGAGTTTCTCAGCGAGTTTCTTAGAATCTTCACTGGGAACCGACTTGAAAGCTTTGTTTTCATTGATCGCCGTGTCATAAGGCATCAGTTTGCCCGCGCCGCTAACTTTATAGCGAGGCTCGCGTGGAGGATCCCAGTCGAGGTGTTTTCCATAAATAGATCCATCCTGATACCAGAGGCGCTGCCCGCCTCCTAGCATCCGAGGGCTAATGGAAACGGGTTTCCCTCCGGAGGGTCGCCAGCAGAATGCTCAGTGACGCTCGCAAAGTCGTCACCGGCTCCCTTGTACTCCTTGCTCTTCTCCACATCGGCTGTCCTATTTTCGAAAAGAGCTGCTCCCTGAGTGATGTTCAAGGTGGTGTGGCCAGTAGGGCAATTCCAAACCCCGCCACCTTGGACACTGGGTGGGTGATTTCCAGCTCCGATAAGTATCAAATTCTTAAAGGAATTTTTTCTAACCAACGCATTATTAATTGTTAGTTTTGTGGAACTATCGTTGTAGATGGCACCACCACCGTAAAAGCCTGCGGATTTGTTCTCCGAGAAATAAGCGGCGTTAATTGTCGCTTCCGCTTTACCACCAAAGGCGATAGCGCCTCCGGAGGAACCCGCAGTATTGCCGGTGAACGATCCGCCATTGATGGTAATGTTGCCTCCATCTGCGTAGATAGCTCCGCCCGGACCGTTCGCATGGAAAGAATAGTCATTTCCTAAAGCACTGTTGTTTTTGAAAGTACCGCCCGAAATCTGAGTCTTGGATCTATCTAAATAAAGGGCGCCGCCTTGACCGCCGTATTCGTGGCTAACCTGATTATCATGTAGGTTTACACCATTCACCGTCAGTGTACTGTTTGCGGCAAATAGCGCGCCTCCGCGCTCGGTGAAGTTGTGATGGATATTTCCGCCGGAGATGTTCACATTGGCGTTTTCACTAAATAAGGCACCGCCAAAGCCGTTAAGTCTTGAATGCTGAACGCTGTTCTCAGCAAATTCGCCGTCCTTAATGATTAGGGAGGCAGGTTTTTCTTTACTACCCCAAACTCCCAGAGCTCCGCCTTTCTGGAGGCCTTGATTTGCCTTAATGGTTCCACCATTGATAGTGACCGTCCCGTTATAGACGGTGATGGGGGCGAGTTTTTGGATATCGACACCTTCGGGAGTAGTAGCGTTAGCTACCTTCTTTTCTGGAGTGGTGTTCTTAGAGAAGTCGGCGGTGTTACTCATGGTGAAAGTTCCGCCATTAACAAAGATGACCGGGCCGGCAGGATCGGAATCGTGAATCGAACCGTCGCTAAAGTTTAAGTCTCCGTTTACCGTGAACTGCGTTTTGGTGAAGGAGGGACCGGCCAGGTTCAGTTTCCCACCGGATTTAACTTCCACTGCCGGTAAGTTAGAGCCGGTTATTGCGCCCTTCCCCTTAAGGGTTAGCTCTGCGCCCTCGGAAACCACCAGTGGTTTTGCCTGCTCATCCAAGGTGAGGTTCCCGGTGACCGTCAGCTCATGCTGCCCGGAAGTGAGGGAATTGGCTTTAGCTACCAGGTCGTCCCAGGTGGTTACGCCTTCGGCTGCTGCCGGATTGGTTGACCCTAGCACCACAATCACTGCAAGGGTGGCGAGAGTAGCTAGGAACTGAAAAACGGAGGAAACTTTTTTCTTCATTAGCATGGTTTCATTTTATGTTGATGAGGTGGGGAATACAACCGCTAAAAATAACCACTAGCACCTATATTACGGTCTGCGATGTCCTAAATATCAGGTGTCTTAGTCTTTCCCCGGCAGTCAAGAGAAAAGACAAGCGGAGACTGATAGTGCCACCTAAAAATTGGGTACCAGCGGCGCAAGCGCCCGCGAATTTAGTACAATCATTAATGGATATTCACTTGCAGGTAAGTTGCTTCGTCAGTAAGCGATAGCTGGTGCACCGACTATGGTTGCAGGCTCAGCGGCTCGCCTGGGCAACCCGGGAACAAAAAAGGGGGGGGAATCCACCTGGCAAGCCGGTAATAGAAAGAGGGCGAGGCGTGGCCAGAGCGGGAAGAAGCCTTTCAGGCGTACGAGGATCTTCCCGCGAGCAGGGCAGCCACAGTGACTCGAGTGTCCGACAAATCAGTACCACCGGGTACTCCAGTTTTCGCGCGCGTAGGCAAAAGAACGCGCAAGTGCGGGCACGGATGCGTAAAGTATCCCTTGCGGTAGTAACTGTGCTCAGCCTAGTACTTGTCTATCTTGCCTGGCAGCACCCCGGTATTACTCGGGCTCAGGTGGATTTAAATGATGGCGGAATTTGGGTAACCAATCAATCCCAGCATCTAGTGGGACACTTGAACTTTCCGGCGCGCACCCTGGATGGGGCGGTGCGATCCAAAGCGGGAGATTTTGACGTCACTCAGGCGGGCGAAAATGTAAATTTCCAGAACCAGGCCGCCAGCGAAGTCGCCAAAATTGACCCTAAGAAGGTGCGCCTGGAGACTTCCTCTTCCCTGGATAAAGGTGAGCAGATAGCCCAATCGGGGACAGACTTGGCGATCCTAGACCCGGAAGCCGGCCTACTTTGGAGCGGTGAAGACCTATTGTCCCAAGAGCGCACTCGAGCTAAGGCTACCGTGCGATCCCTGCGGGGAGCCCAGTTAGCAGGCGGGGACACCGGAGCGTTCTTCCTCGCTTCCCCAACCACCAAAGAACTAGTCACCGTTACCAAAGAGGGAAAACTCTGGAAAGATGAACGGATAGAAATACCGCAAATCCCAGTTAATGCGCAGTTACAAGTGGCAGGAATTGGCAAACAAGCAGTAGCCTTCGATAGTTCCCAAGGGGTACTTTTCCTGCCCAGTGGAAAAAGAATAAAAGTGGCCGGTTCTCAGTTAGCGCTGCAAGAATCCGGGCCGGCAAAGCCCTACGCACTGCTGGCAGACCAAGACAAATTGATAAAAGTGGATCTAAATAGCGGATCTACCCGGGAGATTCCTTCCGGAGGCAGCGCGGGCAAACCGGCTAGGCCAGCAGTAAAAGCCCAATGCGTGTATGGAGCCTGGGCGGGGAGCGGAAAATTTGTGCGTGAATGCGCGGGAAAGGTTTATCGCCCCACCCAAGAACTCGAGCGGCTGAAAACCGCCAAGACCCCGGTGTTTCGCAAGAACCGCGATCTAGTGGTGCTAAATGACACCACTGATGGGGCAGTATGGTTAGCTGACAAAAACATGGAACTGGTAGATAACTGGGACGAGATCTCTACCATGTTGAAAAAAGAGGAAGAACGAGAAGATTCTCCCCAGATAACCGAACAGATAGCGCAAAAAGATCGGCAAAAAGAAAACACCCCGCCGGTGGCGCGTGACGATAGTTTTGGGGCGCGACCAGGGAAAATAACTACGCTACCGGTATTGGAAAACGATTCCGATACCGATGGAGATTTACTAACCGCCGAAGTGCTAGGACAGGTAAGCCAAGGTGAAGTAAAACCCGTACGCGCAGGAGCAGCGCTGCGCATAGAACTGCCAGCCGCCGCCTCCGGAACTATTAAGTTTACCTACCAGGCGAAAGATGGTCGCGGAGGCGTCGATACCGCCAATGTAACTGTGAATGTCACCCCGGAGCCGCAAAACTCCGCCCCGGTACAAAAACGGGTACCCACGGTGGTGGTCGAATCTGGAAAACAAATTGAGTACAACGCGCTCCCGGCATTTTCGGATCCCGATGGAGACCCGGTGTTTTTGTCGGGTGCTTCCTCTAACGGAGATAACCAGGTAGAATACCGGCAAGAAGGCACCTTGGTAATCCGCAACCAGGCCAGTGGAGTTGGAAAAAAAGAAGTAAAAGTACTGGTCTCCGATGGGCGGCAAGAAATTTCCGGGCGCGTGATAGTGGATGTACGTGCCGCTGGAAACGTGCCTCCGGAAGCTAACGGAGATATCGCGTTCGCTAGAGCCGGAACCACCATCACTATTCGACCCCTGGCTAATGACACCGATGCCAATGGCGACCCCTTAACCCTGGCAGGGGTAAATATTGAACAAACCGGGCCGCAAGTGACTCCGGATTTGGCGGGCGGAACTCTCTCCTTCCGTTCAGATCAAGAAGGAATCTACTACTTGACCTACACGGTCTCCGATGGGCCAGCCACTGCCACCGGAGTTATCCGAGTTGACGTCGCCTCCTCTGGAAAACGCGGAAAACCGGTGGTAGAAGATGATATGGCGGTACTGCCAGTAGGTGGGCAGGTGTTGACAGATGTGCTCGCCAACGATTCCGATCCAGCGGGAGAAGTGCTGGTAACCCAGGCAGTCTCCGTGGGGGCGTCCTCGCCACTGCGAGCAACCGTGATGGATCATTCGCTGTTAAACATTACGGCTCCGCGCGGACTCACCAAAGCCGAAACTTTAAAATACCAGGTGTCGAATGGGCATGAAAGCGCCGAAGGGGTAGTTACGGTTATTCCGGTAACCACTCAATCGGCAACTACACCCCCCACCGCGAAACCCGATGAGGCCAAAGGGCGAGTAGGGGATGTGGCCACCGTAGATGTGCTGGCCAATGACCGCTCCCCGGTGGGTTTGACCCTAAAAGTCGACCCGAAATTAACCACCTCCACTCCGCCGGAAGCCGGAAAGTTCTTCGTCACCGGAAACCAGGTACGTTTCCTGGCGAAAAAAGCCGGAAAATATGACGCCACCTATACGGTGAGGGACACCAACCAAAACCAAGCAAGTGCACGGGTCAGCGTAGAAATAAAACCGGCAAATGCCTCGGATAATTCTGCTCCCGAACCCCGAGTAGTCACCGGGCGGGCAATTTCGGGGCAAACCACCCGGATTCCAGTAGAGCTGACCAATATCGATCCCGATGGAGACTCAGTATCCCTAGTGGGGATTGCCGATGCCCCCAAGATGGGGATAGTTGATATTGGCTCCAGTTGGCTCAACTACCAACCAATATCAGGGAAAATCGGGACCGATACTTTCACCTATATCGTCGAAGATCGCTTCGGTAAACAAGGAACCGCCCGGGTGCAAGTAGGGGTAGCTCCCGCCGCCAAACTTAACCAAAATCCACAGGCTAACCCGGACCAGGTGCGAGTGCGGCCGAACCGCCCCTTAGCGGTGGCAGTGACTGCTAACGATACCGACCCTGATGGTGACGGGGTTAGCTTGATTGCCGCATCGCTACAAAGTCCGGGAGATAGTTTGCAAGTGGCTGCTCGCGAAAACGCGGTAGTGCTCAACACCCCCAAGAAAGCTGATTCTTACGGGATTGAATATTCCATCGATGATGGACGCGGCGGACAGGATACCTCCATTGCTACCGTGCAAGTAGACCCCTTTGCTCCTTTGCAAGCCCCCGAGGCCGCCGATGACCTGGTGACTGCGAAAGAGGGGGGACGGAAAGTGGGTGACCCCATCGAAGTGGACGTCCTCGCCAATGATATTGACCCTGACGGGGATGGAGCTACGCTGACGGTTAGTTGTAAGCAAAATGGAGTGACCGTCAAGGGCAAAAAGCTAGTGATTCCCGCGCCTTCCCAGCGTCAATTGGTGCTCTATACCGTCACCGACCAGGACGGGTTAAGTGCCAATGCCATAGTTAACGTCCCGGGGGTTTCCGATCAAAAGCCCTATATCGACCCCGACACTATCCCCGTAAAAGCTAAATCCGGCGAGACCTTAACTGTTGATTTAGCGTCTTATGTGATTACTCGCAAGGCACGTACCCCGCATATTCATTCCGCCAAAGCCATCACCTTGGGTGCCGGGTTTACAGGCGGAGTCAAAATGTCCGGAGACGATTCCTTCCAAGTAAGTATTAACCCTGAATTTTTCGGGAAAACTTCCCTGGTAATGCAGGTCAGTGACGGCAAATCCAACGATTCCTCCGCACTGAGTGCCTCTTTAACTTTGCCTATCGAGGTCAAACCCTCCAGTAATCGCCCGCCAGTTTTCACCCCTACGCGCATAGAAGTAGCTGCTGGTGAAGACGCGGTTACTGTCAACTTGGCGGATATGGTTAGCGACGAAGATGGGGACGACCCCGCAAAAATGCGCTACCGCCTGGGAGCGCTTCCCGTAGGTATTCAGGCATCTTTGCGGGGCAGCCAGCTTTCAGTTTCAGCCGAAGCGGGCAAAGCTAAGGGAGATGCCGGCTATATAGAAGTCACGGTAGAGGACGGCTCTGGGCCTACTATCGGGAAAATCCCGGTGCGGGTAGTCAGCTCCACTCGTCCTTTGATCCAGGTAACCGCGATTGATTTAGAGGGCGAATCCGGCAAGAGCGTAAGTATTGATTTAAGTCGCTATGCTACCAACCCGTATCCTGGAAAACCCTTGAAAACCGTGGGGTCACCGAGCATAGTGCAAGGAGCCGGACAGGCTTCTGCGTCTGGAACTCACCTGGAAGTTATCCCGGCCGCAAGTTTTAAAGGAGACTTGGTGGTTTCCTTTACTTTGCAAGATGCCAGTGGTGATCCAGATCGTCAGGTAACCGGTACCGCCCGGATCCGGGTTTTGTCTGTGCCCGATGCTCCTACGGCAGTCAGCGCCACCATCAGCGAGTCCACTACCGCCACCATTAGCTGGATCGCCCCTGCCGCTAACGGCACTCCTATTACTAGCTACAAAGTTACCGATTCGGTTTCTGGGAAAACGGTTACTTCCCGGGCAACACTAGTAGATTTTCCGGGCTTGGAACCGGGCAAATCTCATAGCTTTACCGTAGTGGCCACCAACCGAGTGGGAGATTCTAAGCCCTCGGGGGCGTCTCCGGCGATAGAGGTAGAGGTTACTCCTGGTGCCCCCACAAACCTGCAAGGCGCCATCGGCAAGACAGCTGGAACCGCGACCCTAACCTGGGAAGCGCCCAGTACAAACGGAGGCTCTCCCATTGATCACTATGTGGTTACGGTCGCGGGAGGCAGTCCCCAGGAAGTTAAAGGCACCAAGTTAGAGGTTAAAGACCTTACTGGCGGAGAACACGCTTTCACCGTTATCGCGGTCAACACCAAGGCGGGGCCGGCGGGTGCTGGCCGATTCGAAACTTTTGCTTCCTTCAACGAAAGTGTAGTTAGCGCTACTTTAGAACGCGCGGGATCAAAACTTGCCAGAGTGTATTTAAATGGGGTGAATACCCCTGCCGGAGATGACGGAAGCTGTAGACCCACCAGGGTAGCGGGAAACCTAGTAGCAGACGATGGAACTTTCCAATTTACTGATCCGCGGGCACGAACCGGGCTGAAAGTCGAATACAACTGCGATTTTAGATATAACAAAGGTCCCTATAAGCCGCTAAGTGCAAATCTCGGAGCACAAAAGAGTCCCCAAATTACCGATATGAGAGAGCTGGAAAGCAGTAGAACCCAGACCGGAACGGTAATAGAAGTAGACGTTTCCGGCTTGGATACCTGGGATAGCAGCTCCTTGGAGCTTTCGGTATCGGGGAAAGAATCCGGGGGATCAGCTCTGGCGGACTATCAGTATCAAACCCAGATGGTTGACGGATCTGGCTGGGTGATTATGCTCAAAGATTTGAAACCGGGGCAGACCTGGACAATTACGGCAGAGCTGAAGTTAGTTCCGGAAGGAACCCGGCTGAGTAGAAACAATGTGGAGGTGGCGACCCTGCAGGCTACCCCCGATCCCGGTAGTGCAGACCCCGGTGATAATGATCCGATAGAATCAGTGTCCTACCTGCAAAATTGGTACCAGCTCACCCCGTTGATGCCGGTCTCAAAGCCGCTCTGGCCGCACCTGATACCCCTAATAGAGCTGCCAGTGTTCCCAACCACAGGTGGCGATTGCTGGCGGTATGCAGATTCCCAGTTGCCGCTAAACGCCCTCGGAGGAAATCTCGGAGGCAATAAATACCTAAAAACTAGTCTTGTCGGGCAAGATTTACCTGCCCGGCAAACCGAAAAGGAGATCGCAATATGATCCTGAAACCGGCCGAAGCCGCTGAGTTTGCTACCCGTTTCGCGCAGATAGCCGAAAATGTTGATCAGGCGATACTCGGCAAAGGGCACCAGGTGCGCCTAGTGTTAGCAGCTTTCCTAGCAGGCGGACATGTCCTGCTAGAGGATGCGCCCGGAACTGGGAAAACCGCCCTGGCGCGCGCCCTCGCCGCCTCTGTCGATGCTACCCATTCTCGCATCCAGTTCACTCCCGATATGTTGCCCACTGATATAACCGGGGTAACCGTCTATGACCAGAAAACTAAAGCATGGGATTTTCACGCTGGACCGATTTTCGCCAATATCGTCCTCGCAGACGAAATCAACCGGGCCAGTCCCAAAACCCAATCTGCCTTGCTAGAGGTGATGGAAGAGCGGCAAGTCAGCGTAGATGGAGTGGTGTATCCGGTGGAATCGCCATTCCTGGTAATCGCCACCCAAAACCCGGTAGAGCAGGCAGGCACCTATAAGCTTCCCGAAGCGCAGCTAGACCGCTTCCTGATTAAGATTTCCCTAGGCTATCCCGACCAGGAAACCGCGATCAAAATCCTTTCCGGTGCTGCCCAACCGGATCTATCTAAAGATCTAAAACCGGTAGTTGAATCTGAGGAAATCGCTACCTGGGAACAACTAGGACTGCGAAATTACGTAGATGGGCAGATTACCCGGTATGTGCAGCAACTCGCAGAAGCTACCCGCTTAGATGATGCAGTGAACCTGGGGGTTTCGACCCGGGCGACAATCGGGATGATGCGGATGGCCAAAGTGTGGGCCGCTTCCCAAGGGCGCCACTATGTGTTGCCCGATGATATCAAGACGCTGGCAGTACCGGTTTGGGCGCACCGAATTATTATGGACTCCGACGCCCTCTTCGAAGGAGCTACCGCGCAAAGCGTAGTTGAGAGGGCGCTGAACGAGGTACCTGCGCCAGTGGATTCCCAGGCCTAAAATAATGAAAGTTTCCGAAACCACCACTACTGCGTTAAAAGATGCGCTGAAAAGCGGAAATAAAGCCTGGAAACAGGCGCGCTCGCGGGTTCCTCTTACCGCCGTGCGCAAAATTCCGCTTACCGCTTTGGGGTGGCTAGTGCTGTTGGGGGGACTGGCTAGCCTGGGTGCCTACTTAGCTTGGGATTGGGCGGAAGCTGCGGCGATAATGTTTGCTGCATTATTGGCACTGCTGGCGGCGATAGGGCAGACCTGGGGCGGGGGCGAGCTGGCTTTGCGGGTAACGGTAGAGCAAGACCGGCTCCGCAAAGGACAAGAACTACTAGGGCGCGCGGTAGCGACTAACCAGGGACGCCGCCCGGTGCGCGGCCTGAAAATAGAACTGCCATTGGGAGCAGAACAAGCCGATATGGCGGTACCTAGTTTGCGTTCTGGCAAGAGTTTCACCCGGGAGTTTCAGTTACAAACCAGACGGCGTGAAAAGATTGTGGTCGGCCCGCCGCGCACAGTGCGAGAAGATATTTTAGGTTTGATTCGCCGGGTGCGATCCTGGCCGGAATCTCAAGACGTTTATGTATATCCCAACTTCACTTCCGCTCTGGGGACACTAAGTGGCTATTCCCGAGATATGGAAGGGGCAAGCTCGCAGGTAATAACCAGTTCCGATGCGACATTTCATGCCTTGCGTCCCTATGAAAGCGGGGATGACCGTAGGCATATTCACTGGAAAATGTCTGCCCACACCGGCCAGCTAATGATGCGACAATACCTAGAGACCCGCCGCTCCCACCATCTGATTGTGCTGGATTTGAACCGAGAAAACTATGGGGAAGCAGACTTTGAATTAGCGGTAGAGGCGGCGGCTTCTCTGGCAGTTTCCTCCCTTTCCAATGGACAGCCCCTGACCCTTTATGCGGGAAAAACCGTATTGAAAGCGACAACTGCTCGCACCGTCCTAGATTTTCTAACCGAAGTGCAACTCGTTGAGGGCGCTCAAGACTATCGCCGCTTGGTGCGTTGGGCGCTAGCCCATGAAGCGCAAGCCTCGGTGTGTTCCTTGATCACCGGGCCGGGAGTAACTATGCGTCGGATGCAACAAATCTGTTTGCTACCGGCAGTCGATATGGCTAAAACTACCGGTATCCGAGCTGATGCCGGCGCTACCTTTACTCGCCGAGGCGCCACCTCCCGCAGACTGTTAAATATTGGGGAGCTCTCGCAGCTGCCACGGGCATTAAATGGGGTGAGTCTAGCGTGAAAAGATCCCAGCTGGTAGGTCTGAGCTCCCTGTTGCTCCTAATCGTTCCCTGTTACCTGTTTTCTTTACCGTTTTTGGGTTTTATCGGGCTAATAGCTGCCGGCAGCGGAGCGCTTTTAGGCTGCCTAGTTGCGCTGGTTAGTCGCCGTTGGCGCCTGGGGGTATTCTCCACTTTAATCTTGATGTTAGGGGTATTTTTACTCTTTGGCCCCACTGTAGCCGCTACTGATCCCTTGGGGCGAAAGTTTTACCCCACCCTATCGGGGCTACAAGTGCTAGTTACTTCCGCGGTGACCTGCTGGCGAGATACTCTTACGGCTCCCTTGCCGCTAAGCGCAGCCGGAGGAGCCGCGGTGTTACCTTTCTTAACCTGCCTCATTACCGCGCTTTTTGCGGGGTTAGCCGCAGCTTCGCGTCGACCTTGGGTAGCATTAATACCAGCCACTATTTGTCTAGTGGTAGCGATCGCCTGGGGGTCTCAATTGGTCCCGGTAGCTCGTTGGGCAGGAGCCGCCTATTTCTTCCTCGCATTGCTGTGGTGCGGGCTGGTTAGCGAGGCCGCTTCCAAGGCACGCAGGCGCGCAGTGAACCTGGCGGGAGCAGGAAAGAAAAACCGCTTGATCCGTCCGCTGGCCATGGTGGCGGTTACCCTAATTATTTGTCTGGCCTCGGCATCTTTGGCGGGCATTACCGAGCGAGGAAACCGGGAAGTGTTGCGCAGCCACGTCCTCCCCCCGGTGGAACTAGAAGATTTTATTTCCCCGTTAGCCTCTTTTAGGCATCTTTCCCGCGACTGGAAAGACAAAACTATTGCGGAAGTAAAAAACTATCCGGCGGGTAGTAGGATGCGGTTTGCCACTATGAATGCCTATGACGGCACCGTTTTCAAAATCGATCCCCAGTTAAATGCGCAGTTCGTACAGGTGGATTCGCTGTTAGATAAAGGGGTGTCCGCTGACAGCAAAGCCCGAATTAAACTGGTCAACTATGACCAACCTTGGGTTCCGCTGCTAGGTAATGCACAATCACTAAAATTCGCAACCCAACCCAAACCGGTGGTTTATTATTCTACCTCTCTGCGCTCGGCGTTTACCGCTAACCCTGGGGGGCTTTCCTATCAGGTAAGTTTCGCAAAGGAACGTATTCCTAGCGATGCGAAGATGTCCGGCCTAGAGTTCGATCCCATTCCGCAAGGCAAAGATGAAGCGTTACCGGTAGAAATTACGGAACTTAACAACCAGTTAACTGCCCGGGCGACCAGTCCCTTGCAAAAGGTGCGCAATATAGAGTCCTACCTATCGGGGCAAGGTTTCTTCTCCGATGGTTCCGATGGTCTTTCTCGCCCCGGGCATCGCGCCGCCCGGATGAGCCAGTTTTTCCAGGGGCAAGAACTGATCGGTGATGATGAACAATACGCGGTAGCTATGGCCTTGATGGTGCGCGCTTTTGGGGCTCCGGCGCGAGTGGTGCTGGGAGCCTATCCGGGTGATAAAAAGGCGGGTGGGAACCTGAAACTTAAAGGGGATAACGTTCACGCCTGGGTGGAAGTGAAATTTAAAGAGGTCGGGTGGATCCCCTTTGACCCTACGCCTCCGCGCGATCGCGTGCCTCGTACCGATCAGCCGCAACCCAAATCGGTTCCCAAACCCCAGGTGTTGCAGCCTCCGCCTCCACCGGCTACTCCACCGGTGTTACCGCATGTGGAAAAGCAAGCGCATGCCGATAATCATTCCACGGGAATGCAATTTCTGGCAGCGCTGGCGCAAGTGGCCAAATATGGGGGTTGGCTGCTGCTATTGCTTTCTCCGATCTTGCTAACTCTCTTAGCTAAGTGGTGTCGCTCCCGCAAGAGGCGGCGTGCCAAAGAACCCCAAGATCGTTTGAAAGGAGCTTGGGAAGAAATAGTTGACCGTTTCCGCGATCGCGGAATTAGGCTCCCCGCGGGAGCTACTCGCCAAGAAGCCGCCTGGATAATCGATAGCTATTTGGGGACTATCAGCCAGGCAAAGCCGCAGTCAGGAGCTCGCGAACTGGCCGGGATCGCTGATTACTTGGATTACAGTCCCAGCAACGATAGCGAAATCGATCCTGATTGGGCTTGGAAACTGGTTAAACAGCTAACCGTAACTTGGAAAACGGCAGCTGGGAGAGGGAAAGCGCTGGTGGCGGCAATTCGGCCGTCCTCGCTTTATTACCGGTTTATTCGCAGTAGTTTTGCTAAAAAGCTAGAGAAAATCCCCGGGGTGGAGAAAGTGTTAACTCCCCGCAAGGAGGTTTCGCTACCGAGCCTATCTTTGGGGCTGACTGAACAGGAATATCAGCAGTTGCGTACTCCCTTGGCGCCCGGCAGTAGCGAAGAAACTACCCCAGCCCCGGCGGGAGGAGACGCATTTTCGGAAGCCACTCGCCTCGGTAAAGTTGGCTTGCCGCAGCCTCCCCGGCCGCTGGCTCGCCCTTTACCCCCGGAGCCTCCAGCGTGGCCTGGCCCGGGGGTAGACTATACCCGCCGGGGGCCGGGTGAGC
>OBUQ01000311.1_pt1 | contig 51144 bp, 40 predicted proteins | sample 1494951 | NCBI WGS metagenome assembly OBUQ01 (sample SAMEA2579938, study PRJEB22360) | human gut metagenome | biome: human gut; feature: human-associated habitat; material: faeces | place: Denmark | collected 2008/2010
CCTGATCAAACCCCAAAAAACAACGAATTTATACACACAATTCAGGTATTAACCCCAAATCCGCAAATAAAAGCCGAGATTCATATTGGCTAATACACTGTTTAATGTCTTCTACTTGCTCATGAAAAACAAGAGTCAATAAGTAATAGCGAGAATTAGCGTTTCGATCTCCGCTTTCATCTACGAAAATGCTTAGCTCGCGCATCATCGCACTCCTAGTTAAAAAGCCGGGGGACTCCCCCGGCACTTGGAGGTAGCTTACAGCCACCAATTTCATTTTATCGAAACTGGCATCACTAACACAACTAATCAATCAATTCGGCGGAGATTTCCTTTAGACACTTTTCATCCTGAGGTCGTGCGGGGAAAGGCTTTATCCTAGCAGGCTAGACACACCTGCCATCGCATTTTTCCCTTTCGGATACCTGGTTATACATCAGAATTGTTTTTCGGGCTTTGCGTTGAAAACTAGTATTTGCTACGGGCAAATACTAATTTTGGGCAGGAGGAAAAACCTTTCCCCGCCCTCACCTATAAGGCACTGTCTAGCTAAAGCAGCTAATGCACTTTTGTTATAGAGAACCGGGTATGCGCGCGTTAGTTGGAGTTTTCCCATAGAGTGGAAGTAGCCCGGAAACTGCCCAGCCCTCCCCCGGCAGGTGTCCCCTACAAGGAGCAGCAATGCGCAAGTTCGCTTTTTTGGATCTAGACGGAACCATAATCGACCACAACCAGGTGATTAGCCCAAAGGTAAAGGACGCTATCACCACCGCCACTGCGAACGGGCACAAAGTTTTTATCGCCACCGGGCGTTCCTATCCGGAGCTTTACCCCTTCCTATTTTCCCTGCCCTTTTCCGGGTTGATTACCGCCAACGGCGCGTACGTAGAATTAGGAGACGAAGTACTGGCCGATCATTCGCTAGATCAAACCAGCATCACCGAGTGGACAGATTATTTCTGCCGCTCCGGCGCCACCTGGATTTGGCAAGGAAAAGACCATTTTTATCCCTCCGAAACATTCCTGGATTTTTTCCGTCTCTCCGGCAAATCTGACCGTGCCGCCACTGGGGATTGGTCTGCCTACCTAGAACAGATCACGCCTTACCTAGCCAGTGGAATCCCCACTTCTGCCGGAAAATGCATGTTCTACCTATCCCCGGAAACGCCCTCTAGCTTTGAAGAAGCTCACCGACTGTTCGGGGATCGCTATATGGTGATCCCCGGGTCAGTTGATGTGCGCGTAGGGGAAGTGGTGGAACTGGGCGTAAAAGGGGTTAATAAAGGCAGCGCCATGCGGGAAGTACTCCACCACTTTGGCACAGGCTCAGCTCAGGCACTCGCGATTGGAGATTCCGCAAACGACTATGAAATGGTGCGCGAAGCAGGCATCGGGGTGTGCCTGGCAGGCGGGGCAGAAGAACTTAGCAAGATTGCCGACTGGGTCGCTCCCCCGATTGAAGAGGACGGAGTGGCGTCCGCCTTTGAACGCTTCGGTTTACTGGATCCCGCTTAAGGGTTAAAAGAACTTATAACCTTCCAGATCAGTAAAGGTGAATCCTTTGCCGGTAGAAACGTTTACACAGGTAGCATCGGTGCCGCCGAAAGTGCAGGCATATTTACCTAGCTGAGTGTATTGACCGGTTCCCAGTGGCTGCAGATCAAAGCGTTTACCACTGTTATCCCTTTGACCAGATTTCACGTCTTGATACAGCGGAGTAGTGCCATTTACGCACCCACCAATACCAGAGGAACTATCCCACACCCCCAGCACGGACAGGCGAAGATCACCCTGTTTACACTTTCCGACGTTACCGGCAGCTTCAAAATTACTGGCGGTAGCACAGACCACGCCGCTGCCATTTGCGAGAGCACCCGAACCATCGGCTGCTAAGGGAACTAGTGGCGGCACGCCATCCTCAAGTTTTTCCGCAATGGTACAAACCACAATCCCGGATTGGGAGCGGAAAGTTACTCGCTTTTTATCCCCTCCCAATTGTGCCGGAGTCACTGGTTGTGCCGCTAACACTTTCTTGACCTGCTCAGTTTGGGTAGTGGACACCGGTTTAGGCTCGGGAGCTGCCACGGGTTCAGTAGTGCCTGCCTGAGATCCCAGAGGAACCGCTGAGGGCACCTTTCCGGTACTAAGCCGCACTATCTGCCAACTAACTAAAGCAATTAAAACCAGGATTACCAGTCCATATAGTAACCACCACGGGGATCGCCGCGAGGAGGTTACTTGCGGAGAATTTTCTTCTGCTTCGCCAGAGCTTGAAGCGTTCAAAGTTGAGGAAGCGATTGCCTCGGAGCTAGATGGCGTTAATCCGCTAGGGGTAACCGCTTGAGGCTGCGGGTAAGTGCGGTTATTTTGCGGTGCCGGCAGGTTACTGGGCATTGTGCCATAAACCGCAGCAGGCACATCATAGTCCCCCGCTGCTGCCGAAGAGTCCGCACGCGGGCTCAGCTGCTCTGAAGCAGGATAAGGTGTGGCCGGGCGCGGAAGAGAGCCGGGATCTGCTGGCGGATAGTTTTCAGCAGACTGGGAAGGCTCTAGGGCCGGCTGGACGCTTTGATACGGAGGCGCCGCTGGGCGAGGGTCTCCTGCCCGAGCTGGGGGTACCTGCTGGTATAGGTTGGGATCCGGCTCTGCCGGCAGGGGAACCTGGGGAATCCCACCCACAGCATGTGGCGGCTGGGCAGGTGGCTGTGATTGTTGACTGGTAGAGCGGGGAGGGAAATAGCGGCCTTGCCCCGCTTCCGGGGCGTGCGGATTCACCTGCGGCTCGCTCTCGCCGCGATAACCGTAACCGGGCTGCTCACTCACGCTAGCCACTCCTCATTCACATCGGCGCTGCGTCCTTTGGACCGCAGATATTGGTTGAAATGCTGCGCCCATTCGCGATACTGATCGCGCTGGTAGTCTTGCAGTTGCCGCAAATCCATTTGCTCTAGTTGGGGATAGGCAGCGCAAAGTGCTCGTAAAACCGCGATTGTTTGCCGCACATCCACCAGGGCATCATGCAGGCTATCCGCCCCGCGCACCTGATAAAACTCCGCTAGTGCCCCTAGGGTGCGTTTCCCCTTACGGTAGCGATCCAAAGCCCGATCTAGTACCAGAGGGTCAATTATCGGCAAAAACTCTACCCGCTCGCGCATAGTGGGTAGTCCCAGACGCTCCAGATGATGATCTAGCAGCGGCAGGTCAAAAGAGGCGTTATAGATAACCACCGGGATCTGTGCCTGACCGCAGGCCTCAAGCACCTGGGCAACCTCCGTCACCACTTGCTCTAGGGGGCGTCCGTGTTCGCGGGCATACTCGGTAGAAATCCCGTGTACTTGTTGAGCTGGTTCCGGGATAGGAACCCCGGGATTGGCAAGCCAGGTTTGTTCCCAGGTTTGCCCGTGCCGCCATTCCACGCAAGCAGCGGTAACTATACGATCACTGGCGGGCTTTACCCCTGTGGTTTCGGTATCGAAACCCATAAATGGCCCTTCACTCCAACCCACCAATTACTCCTTGCCTCGCGCGATACTTACTGCACCTGTTGTTCAAATAATACGTGGTTACTTAACTGCCGAATGATAGTTGGGAGCTTCAGCAGTCATCTGCACATCGTGCGGATGAGATTCCCTCAGGCCAGCGCCAGTAATTTTCACGAAACGACCACGCTTCTTCAGAGTGGGAATATCGTGAGAACCGGTATAGAACATGGATTGCCGCAGTCCCCCGATTAGCTGATAGAGCACCGCTGAGAGCGCACCGGAGAACGGCACCTGCCCTTCGATTCCCTCGGGAACAATTTGGGCATCACTAGTTACTTCCGCCTGGAAATAGCGATCCTTGGAATAGGATTTGCGTCCGCGCGAACTCATTGCCCCGAGCGATCCCATGCCGCGGTAATGCTTATACTGTTTCCCATTTACGAACACTAGTTCACCTGGGGATTCTTCGCAGCCCGCCAGCAGGGAACCCAGCATCACGGTATCGGCGCCTGCCACCATGGCTTTGGCAATATCCCCGGAATACTGCAAACCACCATCGGCGATTAGCGGTACTCCCGCTTTCGAACATGCCTGGGCAGCCAGGTTGATCGCAGTAATCTGCGGTACCCCCACCCCGGCAACTACTCGGGTTGTACAGATCGAACCGGGACCGACCCCGACTTTCACCGCATCTACCCCGGCATCGATCAGTGCCTGCGCACCCTCGGCAGTAGCCACATTGCCGCCAATAATGTCAATATCGGAGAAAGTGGGAGAGGCTTTAAGCTTTTTAATCATCTCCAGAGCAAGCTTTGCACCCCCGTTGGCGGTATCGACTACCAGCACGTCCACTTCCGCTTCCGCCAGGGCTTCGGCGCGTTCCCAGGTATCTCCCCAATATCCGAGGGCGGCTCCTACCCTTAAGCGTCCCTCTTCATCTTTAGTGGAGTTGGGGTATTGTTCGGTTTTTACAAAATCTTTTACGGTGATTAGGCCGGTCAGGCGGCCTTCATCATCGACTAACGGCAGTTTTTCAATCTTTTTTTCTGCTAGTAGCGCCCTAGCTTCCTCGCGGGGCATTCCTTTACGCCCCGTAGTAAGCGGCATCGGAGTCATAGCATCGCGAACCTTCACCGTGGCCCACTTGTCGGCGGGAATGAACCGCAGATCCCGGTTGGTGATAATTCCTTTGAGTTTGCGATCTTCATCCACTACCGGCAGTCCGGACACCCGGTAGTGTCCACATTCTTTATCCAGTTCCAAGAGAGTCGCATCCGGGCCGATAGTCACCGGATCAGTGATCATCCCAGATTCAGACCGTTTAACTTGGCGCACCTGTGCTGCCTGCTCGGCAATCGGCAAGTTGCGGTGAACGATTCCGATTCCTCCTTGGCGCGCAATCGCGATCGCCATATTAGCTTCGGTAACCGTATCCATGGCTGCAGATATTACCGGGGTGTGTAAGGTAATCCGCTTGGTCAGCCTGCTGGAGGTGTCGACTTCGGAGGGAATAACATCGGTAGTTTCGGGAAGTAAGAGAACGTCATCATAAGTTAGCCCTTCGAGGGCATCCAGGTGTTCGATAATCACCTTTTTAAGGTTAGCGCGAACAGCCCGGCTCCCGCTACTTTCTTTCGGTTATTAACCCTAATTCCAGCACTTTTACCTTGAGGTGTGACTCGTTTTACCCTACAGTGACAAGTTTTTAAGCCTGCACGCACCCCGAATTCTATTAACTCCACCTAGATCATTGCCTTTGAACCCGACTTTACTGTTCGCTGAGCGCTAACCCGCAGCCTTTACCCTATTGAGCTGGAGATTAATCTTTTGTTTACATTTTATTCACCGCAGAATGGGCTATTTTTCAGAGAATCGTAAGCTATCTCCTCCATACTGAGCCATAACTGACAGGGATAAAAAGGAGCATCGAATGAGCGACATCTCGCGCCTTCCGGGACCGGTGGCTGATTTATGGGAGTGGCAATATCAGGGGGCTTGCCGGAACCTAGACACTGAACAGTTTTTTCATCCCGAGGGCGAACGCGGGGGAACTCGCCGCAGGAGAGATGATGCCGCAAAAGCTATCTGCACTCAATGCCCGGTGATCACGCAGTGCCGCGAATATGCGTTGGCAGCGCAAGAACCCTATGGAGTATGGGGCGGTCTTACCCAAGAGGAAAGGCGCGAGCTGATTAGGCAAAGGCGCGAGGAAGCCCAGAGACTCACCGCCTGATAAAGGTAGTGAGGATGAGGGCGACTGGATGCAGGGCTTTATTTCAAATTCTACGTGACGTTGCAAAAGTGTAATTGTAGGCAGAAAGAGCCACTTAATCCATTAGAATCATGCGCTCGTTGATTCTCTAACTAATAACTGGTATCCCACTGTAACGTCAGACAACTGGGAATCTGGCGCATCAAACAGCATCCGCAAACCGCTAACTGCTTTACGACTTATAGTCGCAATATCAGCAGAAATTGTAGTGATCTGAGGGGTGCAGAAAGCAGCAAAGGGGATGTCATCCCACCCCGAAATCATGGTGTCTCTCGGCACTGCAAAACCGGCTTCCTGGCAAGCCCGTAGCGCTCCCAGAGCGAGTAAATCGTTCATACAAATAATGGCATCCGGCGGAGTACTCGTTCCAAGTTGACTTGAGACCGCCTGGTACCCGTTTCCCAGTGTCCATGGTGAAGCAGGAAGCTGCATCCATGCATTTTCATTAACTCCACGCAAACTTGCAGCCTCTATAAACCCTTGTTTTCTAAGTTTTCCCGCTGAACGGGTCGCCATTGTGTCAGAATCACCAACGATCCAGAAAGACTTGGCACCTCTGTCAAGAATGTGATCCATCATCTGCCTAGCAGCACCAATGTTATCGATAGAAAGATGTAGTAATCCAGCGTCGTGGATTCTTTCCCCTAGTAAAACTACCGGTATTCCTAGATCCAGTTCACGCAGTTCCTGTCCAGAAAGTTCAATTGGGGAGATGATAAGCCCATCAACCGAACCTGTATAGAAATTCTCCAATGTTTGCCGCTCTACATTGGCACTTCCTTTAGTTTCCCGGACTATCAGAGTTAGCCCTAGCCGGTTAGCCTCCGTCTGGATAGCCTGCGCCAGCATTGAAAAGTAAGGCCAGGTTATATCCGGAACCGCTAAGGCAATAAATTTAGTTCTGCCACTACGCAGCTGCCGCGCTGCATTATTTGGACGATATCCAACTTCTGCGATTGTCTTTAAAACTCGCTCACGTGTCTGGGGAGCGACATGTTGATAGTTTCGCACAACATTCGATACTGTGCGTTGCGAAACTCCTGCCTTCTTGGCTACATCCATCATATTGGGTCTTGGATTTTTTCTTTTAGTCACCAATTACCAACCTCTCCGGCTGCATGATTAACGAGTCCTATTTAAAGCGATGAGCCAGGCTTTTTCTCGCCTGGCTCATCGTCAATGCTAGTTAGTAAACCTTGCTACTTAAGCATACCTTCAATATCTGTTTGCAGGTTGTTAAGCACGGAATCTACTGGCTCGTTATTCAGCCAAGTTGCTTCTATACCCTCTTGTATTTTATCGCCAATGGCAGGCCATTTTGCGAGGCGCGGTTGCATATGAGCATACTTTGTGGCGGTATCGAAATACTGTACACGGTGAGGCGCATTCTTGTAAGCATCAGATGTTAGCGCCGTCTTTGTTGAAGCCATATGCCCAGTTGCTACTGCCCAATCTCCAGTGTGCCCGTAAAGGAATTTAACAAATTCCAAAGCTGCTCGATACTTAACCGGATCATTATTAGCTTGAACCGGGATAGCCCAAGTGTGGGAGTTTGCCCAAGTGAATTTCTTAGAGAACAGCATGGGAGCATTAGTAGTCTCATAATGGAAGGGAACTTCTTTGGTATATTGATCTACGGCCCAAACCCCGTTGTACATAATCGCGGATTCACCCTTCATAAAAGCCTGCTGCGATGCATCATAATCATGAGTTGGAGTGGTATATCCTTTTTTGACTAGTTCATTCATGAACTTCAAAGCAGTTTTCGATGCTTCTGAATTTACTTTAACGGTCTTGGTCTTAGCATCAATAAACTCTTCGCCCTGTTGCCAAATCAAAGACATCCATAGACGCTCACCCATAGGATCCTTAGAAAGCGCAATGTCAATAAAGTTCTTTCCAGTCTTTGATTTAACGGTCTCTGCATCGGCAAGGAATTTCTCGGGGGATGTGGGCATGTCATATGTCCCATCGGGATTAGTCAGTCCGGCTTTTTCAAGAATATCCATATTAAGGTGAGAGATTATTGCGTGCGTGTCGAAAGGTACCGCATAGTTCTTACCCTCGTACCGAATAGCATCTTTAGCAGCATCTGTGGCGTCGGCCAGATCGATTCCTAAGCTATTGTCCAGTTCTAATAACAATCCCCGGGAGGCATAGTCGGGAAGATTTGCTCCATGCATTACCGTTACGTCTGGGCGGTCTGTACTAGCTAAGGCGGCATTTAAACCATCATAGAAAGAATGCCAGGTAGCCCCACCTAGTCGCTTAACTTTAATTCCCCACTTATTTTCTGCCACAAACTTATTTGTAAGAATCTGAATTGCTTCACATTCAGTAGTCGCCTTGGACATATCTGTGACGTTTTTTGTTGTGTCATCACAGTCACCAAAAAAACGAGCCAAATTAATGGTCGTTCCTTTAAGTTGATCATCGGTTACCGCTTTTATGTTGGATGCAATATCTTTGGAGTTCGCACTTCCTTTGCTCGCGCTTCCTCCGCTCGCACCACAGCCAGTAAGGAGCAGAGCAGACGCAACCACTCCTACCGTTATCTTGTTAATCATCCTCATTGTGGATTCCTTTCCATTGTTGTTTTACTTTCCACCACTAGACATTGAGATTCCCCGAATCAGATATTTTTGCAAAAGCAGAAACACTATCAAGAGTGGAAGAGACCCTAAGACACCCCGAGCCATGAGCGACCCTAACTCTGTAGCTTGGGCAAAATTCCCCTGCATAGATGCCAATCCAGTTGTGATGGTGAACATCTCTGGCTTAGTAGCTGAAACAAGGGGCCATAGATAATCGTTCCAGCTCTGAACAAAAGTGAAGGTTGCCAAAGCAATCATAGACGGAACGGCCATCGGCAGCATCACGGAATAAAATACTTTCCATTGTGACGCTCCATCTACTCTCGCGGCCTCCTCCAACTCGTGTGGCACTTGGCTAAAGAATTGCGTCATAATAAACACCCCGAGCGGGAAAGCTACGCGCGGAATTATTAGCGCAGCGTAGGTATTATGCATATCCACATCCGCAAACATCATGAACAGTGGGATAAACATGGCTTCTTTGGGAACCATCATCCCGGCTAGCGTAAGGGCATAAATAAGTAAGCGCCCCGGAAACTGCAGTTTAGAAAAAGCATATCCTGCAGTTGCACATACGAACACCGTAAGCACAGTAGTAATCACAGTTACGATAGCCGAATTCATAAACCATTTCATGGTTAAACTGGTGCTCAGCACATCAGCGTAGTTCTTCAAAGTCAAACCCTGAGGAAGAATATGCTGCGAACTCACCTTCAACGCCTCGTTAGGCGTCAACGACAGGGAAAAAATCCAAACTAGTGGAAGTACCCACAGCAGGCAAAGAACAATCATCACCAGCTGGTACAAACTAAACGAACGCTTAGTACTTCTGAAAGCGGAACTGAATAACTTTTTTTCCTTGACCACTTCAAACTGCCTTTCCTGCTGCTGAGGTAACACCGTCATTGCGTTTTCCTTTCGCGAGACATGAGGAATTGGATAAGGGAAACCAAAACCATAACTACAAAGAGGAATAGTGACATTGCGGATGCATACCCTAACTGCATATCCCGGAATCCCGTTTGATAGATATACCTGACTACAACGTCTGTTGTATTACCTGGACCTCCACCCGTCATAATATTTACCTGACCGAAAATCTGGAAAGATGCAATAATCTGAGTAACCATGATTAGCAAGGACACATGACTCAGACCCGGCAGTGTTATATGGCGGAACTGTTGCCATTTACTGGCTCCATCTAATTGCGCCGCCTCATACAATACGGGGTCAATATCCTGAAGGCCTGCCCCAAACAGAATCATATTGAACCCAACAGTCCACCAAACTGTGGTAACTATGATTGCGCCCATAGCAAATCGCGGATCCGCGAGCCATGCAATCGGCTCTCTACCTAGTATCTCACTCAATCGTCCGACCATACCACGTGAAGGATTAAGCAAATACCCCCAAATCAAAGTCGCTACCGATACCGGTAAAACATAGGGAAGGAATAGCGCCGCCCGATACAATCCGTTAGTTTTCCGTCTGGGATTATTAAGAAGCAACGCGAACACCAATCCCAATCCAGCAATAATCGGCGTGGAAACAACCGTGAAAATCACCGTATTTTTAAAAGCATTCCAAAATCGAGGATCGTTCCATGACCCATGTTCCCCAGGATGGAATCCCATCAGGAGAACGATAAGGAGTAAAGAGACCGTCAACGCGATATCTCCGGCATTACGAGTTTTCCTCGTTCGCCAAGCCCAATAGATTGCAAAAGACAACAGTAATAGCCTTACGAACCATTGAGCGCTCAAAGACCATTCAATGTTTTGCCCACCGAACATCTTCAAGTAGTTGTCTAGACCTAGCCAAACTGGCGCATTGCCCAGTAATTGCCAATCGTAGAAACTCATCAATATGGCCTGAATGACGGGATAGATGATAAAGGCCAGATAGAAAAGCAAGAACGGAACGACAAAGCTGAAATTAACCAGCCAGTCCTTACACTTAGTCTTTGATGGTAAACGCATTATTCCTCGCTTCCTGCTGGTTGATTAAACCTTCGAGGACGAATTTGATTTTGAAAACTATCACCCAGGACAAACCGTTTAATCTGAGAGATAGAAATTTTAGGCGTCCGATCTTCTTTCAATAAGCCATTTGTCTCTTGAAGAGTGTCAGTGAGCTGGGTATAGCACCACCCCGTTAGTACGGATGAGTTGTAAAGTGCTCTGAATAGCGACGAAACTCTTTCCTCGAAATCTTTAGTGTTTGAGACTACTTCATATCCCCAGGAAGATTCTTTATCCTCACGTAAAGAAATTCCTCCGAACTCTGTGACCATCATCGGACGATCCCCTAACTCTGTTGAAGAATTCAACAGGATGGGTCTTCCTTGCGGCCCGATTCCATGAATGGTCTGGCATACATTTCCAGGTTCTAGGTAAGCAATTTCCAATTCATTTGCAGTGGTCGCATAATCATGCGTGCTCACAATATCCGTATCGAGTTGTTCCCAACCATCGTTAGCCACTACCAACCGGGTGGGATCCTTCGCTCTAGTTAATTCAACTATCGAATTTACAAAGTGGCGTTGGCTGGGATTAGTGGAGATTGCGTCAACTCCCCAACTCTCGTTGAAAGGTACCCACACCACAACCGAAGGACTGGATGCATCTCGGTCAAGTATTGAATTCCACTGCGATAAGGTCCAATTAATGGCTCGGCGAGAATACTCAAATGCAGCAGGAAACTCTGCCCACACCATAATTCCCAGGTAATCAGCCATAGCAAGATAGCGTCTATCTGGAGTCCGCTGATGGATTCTAATCGTATTGAATCCCATGTCCCGAACTAGTTCTAAATCACGAATTTGAGCATCGCAACTAGGCGCTGTAAAGAAGCTTTCCCGCCAATACCCTTGATCTAAGATTCCGCGAACATATACAGGTTTTCTGTTAATTCTTAGATACCCATTCTTGATATCTACTGCACGAAGCCCAAGATAAGAAAGAACCTTGTCTTCTTGGCTACCAACTTTTAACTTAACTTCAGCATCAATCAGGTTAGGCGAGCTGGGGAACCAAAGTAGATTATTCCATTCCGTTCGACTCCGCACCTGCGGAATCTCTAAGATTACGGTTGCAGACATACCGTTTATATCGGTTTCAACCGCAGCCAGCTCTTGCCCCCGCAATCTCAAATTAATACCAATGCTTCCCTGAGGAATCCATTTTGAAAAGGCAAATTCGGCAGTGACTATTGCTCGATCAAGATCAAATTTCCACCAAATTTGCTCTATTGCATGACAGGGAACGGACTCCACCCACACATCTCGCCAAATTCCGGTAGAACGTCTGTACCAGATGTCATGCGGTTGTTCGAGCCAATCTTGTTTTCCCCGCGGTTGACTCTGATCAAGCCTACAATCTTCCGCTCGCACAACAACTTCATATTCATCGTCCTCTGGAAGTTTTACCGAAAAAGAGGTTCCACCCCCGGCGTGCTTGCATAAATGATTCCCATTCACCCAGACGTCAGCAAAGAAATCAACCGCCTCAAAGTTAAGACACCATTCAGTTCCATCAGCTTTAGGAGGCAAATCTTGATGTTTCAAGTTTCGTCGATACCAAACCACATCACAATCCGAAAAATCTGTAATTTCAGATAGCTCGCTCCCGGGGGGGAAAGGAATGAGCACTTCCCGGTTAAACACCGAGGCGCATCTAAACCAGCTCTCTTTTAGGCCTTCATCCTCAGGATCTTCCGCAAACTGCCAATACCCATTCAAACTAGCCCAGTCACTACGACGCAATTGCGGTCGGGGATACCCAAAATCCAATTGTAAATCTTCATTGATCGACATATAAGTAGCCTAATACGGAATTTGCTACGTAGCAAACTAAAATAATATTTCTCTTAAACTTCCCAAGTCTCTGACCTCACAAATGCGGGCTAATGCCCATTCGGGTATTAGCCCGACATTTCCCCCAACAAGCACAAGAGAGAATAAAAAATGGATCCAGGTTATTCCTGGATCCATTTTGCATTATTGCCCGCTACTTCTTGTTGCGGCGTTGGTGACGAGTCTTACGCAACAGCTTACGGTGCTTTTTCTTGGACATGCGCTTGCGGCGCTTTTTGATTACCGAGCCCACTAGGTTCTCCTTTTGCTTCTTGGTGCGCGCGCGGCGCAGATATTACCTTAAGGTATTTTTCTCGCCCTACTATACAACAACTTAAGCGGCGATTAACTATTGGCTACCCCTGAAGACTGTTCCCAGTCACCAAAACCCTGCCCCATCATCTGGTCGATGGCCGCAGCCGGTACCCGAAAAGATTTACCGACTCGAACTGCGGGGATATCACCGGCGTGGATCATCCGATAGACCGTCATCTTGGACACACGCATTAGTTCCGCGACCTCTGCCACTGTTACGAAGCGCGGAGCTTGCTGCTGTGCCATAATGTTCCGTCCTAATTTCGAATCCATGCCGGTTAGGGATTATTTATAAGCTTAAGCCGTTGACCTAGAAAAATTCTAGAGTTTCAGGCATCCATGTCTAAAAATACCCCAAGAGACCCACTTTTCTCAACTGCCACAGCAAAGTACCTAAAAAACCGGAAATTTTCGTTATTTTTTAGAGTTGCTTTAGTTATTTTTCTACTGATTTACTCTACTGGAAGCTATATTTTCCGGTATTGGTGCTGCGAAAATAATCCTGCCTACCTGTCCTAACCGAAAGTAGAAGCAGCGGGTTAATATCAAGGCAGGAATTATTTATTTTTAAAGGGGGTGCAATGGCAAAACAGCGGCGCGTTTCCAAGCGTGCGAAGGTCAGAGAATCACTAGACCATCTTGCCCGCACCTCCCCAGCACGGCTGGTAGTACTGGTGTTCGCAGTAATCATCCTGGTGATGACGCTACTGCTTTCTTTACCGATTGCCACCACCACCGGCAAACCCGCTCCCCTGGTCGACGCAGTCTTTACTTCCACCTCAGCAGTTTGTGTAACCGGCCTAACCGTAGTCAACACCGCTTCCTACTGGTCTTTATTCGGACAAATCGTGATCATGTTGGGGATCCTCATTGGCGGCCTGGGGGTAATGACCCTGGCATCGATATTGGCACTAGCGGTATCACGCCATATTGGACTAACCCAAAGAATGCTGGCCGCCATCGAAAAAACCGCTTCCCTCGGCAAAGTCGGCGCCCTGATCCGCACGGTGATCGTCACCTCACTGACTTGCGAATCAATTATTTTCATCGCGCTACTACCTCGCTTCTTAACCTTGAACGAGTCCGTTGGCTCCGCTATCTGGCACGCTCTGTTCCAGTCCATCTCCATTTTCAATAATGCGGGACTAATCAACCTACCCGAGGGAATAGATGCCCACCTGGGAGACTGGTGGATGATTACCCCGGTAATCCTGGGAACTTTCCTGGGCGCCCTGGGATTCCCAGTCATGTTAGACCTCAAAGAAAACTGGCGTTCCCCCCACAAACTTAGTTTGCATTCAAAACTAACTATCACTACCTACCTGGCCGTTTGGCTATTTACCGCGGTAGTAATCGCCTGTTCAGAATGGAATAACCGGGGAACTTTCGGCTCCATGAGCACTTCCGAATCCCTACAAACCTCGATTCTGTTCGGAGTGAACTCCCGCTCCTCCGGGATTAGCACCATTGACGTGGGACAAATGACCAGAGGATCCTGGTTCCTGCTGGACGTACTGATGTTTATTGGCGGGGGCTCCGCCTCCACCGCGGGAGGTATCAAAGTCTCCACCCTGGCAGTCATGATCTTGGCGATTATGGCGGAGGCTCGCGGGGATCGCGACGTAGAAGCCTTCCATCGCCGCATTCCCCCTTCGGTAGTGCGCCTGTCAGTGGCCGTGACCGGTCTGGGCGCCATCCTGGTGGTGACCGCTATCTTCTTCTTACTATCGGTAACGGACTATTCGATGGACGTTATCGGATTCGAAGTGATCTCTGCTTTCGCCACCGTAGGATTATCAACCGGAATCACCCCCGATTTACCGATTATCGGGAAATACTCACTGGTACTGCTAATGTTTGCGGGCAGAACTGGCACTATGACAGTGGCAGCGGCGCTCGCGCTGCGCGAGCGCCGGCGCGTAATCAGAATGCCCGAAGAACGTCCCATCATCGGATAGTTCTGCCGAGAGAACCTACAGTTTCTAGGATAGAAATTTAGTAGCGGGATACAGGTAGCAGAAACGCTCGAAACCCGCGCGAGATTAGCTACCCCGCGTCCTCTACAATCCCCAAAAGTCCCCGAAACCCCGATTTCGACTCCTAAAGCGGGTTATGGCATTTGCGCAAACTGCTCCAATAATTCAGCGTCACCAGAAACAATAATGATGTCGTTAGCATCCACCCGGGTTTGGGGAGCAGCATATTCAAAAGGCTCGCCGGGAGAGAGCACCCCAATCACCGTGACCCCATATTTAGAGCGAGTATCTAGTTCCGCCAAAGTAAAGCCGTGGCAGGCTTTGGGCGGACGCATTTTCACTACCGAGAAGCCCTTGCGATCCATCTCGATATAGTCCAGCATCTTGCCACCCACGAGGTGCGCGGTACGCACCCCAGCATCATATTCGGGGTAAACCACGTGATGAGCACCGATTCGCTTTAGAATCGACCCATGTTCTAGGGAAGTGGCTTTTGCCCAGATCGACCCGATTCCCAGATCCACCAAGTTCGCGGTGATCAGTACCGATGCCTCTAGGGCGGTTCCTACCCCCACTACGGCGGCTTGAAAATCGGTGGCTCCCAGCTGCTCTAAGGCTTCGGCACTGGTAGCATCGGCTTGCACCACCGGCAGGCGCGACTGCCATTGGGTAACGATCCGCGGAGACTTTTCTACCGCCAACACTTCACGCTCTAGGCTCTCTAATGAGGCGGCAACCGCCGAACCGAAACGCCCCAAACCGATAACTAGCACTCCAGATGCGCCAGTATCCCGTTTCGCCATCTGCGTCCTCCTTTTATCCCCAACTGTAGATAATCAAGCGTTCTGCTTCCAGCCTACCCCGCTCGAATACTTCCTAGGCTTGGCGCGCTAAAGTTAGGGCATGGCCAAGGTAAAGACAAGCTATCAATGTTCCGAATGCGGCTGGCAATCTAGCAAGTGGCTGGGGCAATGCCGTAACTGTAAAGCTTGGGGAACGCTAGAGGAAAGCGTCCCGGCTGAGGAATCCGCACCCTCTCGCAATAAGATCACAGGCAAAACTCCTCGAAATAAGGCTCTGCCCATCAGTGAAGTTGATATTGCTGACGCTAGATTCATCCCCACGGGGATCGGGGAACTAGACCGGGTTCTCGGCGGCGGCCTAGTGGCAGGATCAGTGGTTTTATTGGCGGGCGAACCGGGAGTCGGCAAATCTACCCTCTTATTGGATGTTGCCGGAAAAGTGGCGTCCACCTGGTCAAACAAATCGGTACTGTATATAACCGGAGAGGAATCTGCCGCACAGGTGCGTCTGCGAGCAGAGCGGATCGGCGCCCTGACCGATAATCTCTTACTGGCTGCGGAAACCGAATTGGAAAGTGTCCTGGGGCACATCGATCAATGCTCCCCTTCACTGGTGATTGCAGATTCGGTACAAACTATTGCCTCCGGCCAGGTCAGCGGGCAAGCCGGGAATGTCACCCAGGTACGCGCAGTCTGCTCGGCTTTAATCGAGGTTGCCAAAAGCCGCGGAATCCCGATCCTGCTAGTCGGGCACGTAACCAAATCGGGCGGGATTGCCGGCCCGCGCGTCCTGGAACACCTAGTTGACGTAGTTACCCAATTTGAGGGGGATCGTCATACCCGCTTGCGGCTGCTGCGGGCAGTTAAGAACCGCTATGGCGCAACCGATGAAGTTGGTTGTTTCGAACTGGTAGAGAAAGGAATTATCGGGTTAGCAGACCCTTCGGGACTATTTCTGTCACAGACTTCCTCGCGGGTACCCGGGACTTGCGTAACCGTAACCCTAGAGGGACGACGCCCGATGCCTACCGAAATCCAAGCCTTAGTGTCTCCGCTGGTGTCAGGGGGTTCAGCGCGGCGCACCACCTCGGGACTGGATTATTCGCGGGTGGCAATGACTCTAGCGGTATTGCAAGCCCGCCTGCGTCTCGCCCTTTCCCAATGTGACGTATATGTTTCCACCGTAGGAGGCGCCAAAACCAGCGAACCGGCAGTTGACTTGGCGGTGGCGTTAGCCATTACCAGCGCTACCAAGTCACGCCCTCCCCTAGAAAAAATGGTGGCTATCGGGGAGGTATCCTTAACCGGCGAAATCCGCGCTACCGTGGGCGTGGGGCAGCGCCTATCCGAGGCCGCGCGGCTAGGTTTTCGTCACGCTCTGATACCTCGCTTGGGAGCCGATGAAGTTACTGCCCCCAAAGGGATGAAACTACATCCGGTAACTAACCTGGCAGAAGCAGTAATGATCGCCCTGCCCGAGGGCGAGGCTACTTCAAAGTAAAGACGGCTTTCGCGTCGGCGATTTCTTTCCCATAGAGAACAGGAATAGCCCGGTAAGTGCCGGCCTGCGCCATATCGCTTTTCTCGCAACCGTTTGAAGTTTTCCCATCCCACTTGAGGGTGGTGTCATATTCCATGCCGGTTCCCAGCAGCAGTGGCTGTTCTTGAACCTTCCCCTGACATTTCCAAGATTCCCACACCGTGTCTTCACCGGTAATAACTTTTACGCCCACCTTGTCTATAGCCCCATTCATAGTGCAAGGCTGATTACCTTTGGTGTTATGTAAAACTATTTTGAAGTTAACGCCCGCTCCCACCTGGTTTTCAGTTTTTTCCGGCTCCAATTTGTAGCTAATATTTGCCAGCTTACAGGTAGTGGGTTGCGTTACGACCTCTTTTTTGGCTTGTTCAGCTTGCGCACGCTGCTTGCTATCATCAGCAGCCTGCATCCACGACCAGGCGAAACGAACAATTAATGCCACTAGAGCGATCAACACCGCCAAAATTAGCACTGCTACTAGCCGGCGTACCCAAAAAGTTGCTTGCGAAGGGCGTACCCGCTCGGAAGAGCGTCGGCGTTGGTCTGGACTCATGCCCTTAGGTTACCCCAAGCCGCTAGGGGGAAGCCGGATTAACGCCACCGGGAACCCCATTTGCCCCCGGTGAGTCGTCATCGCCGTCATCAATAATGCACCAGGATTCAACTAGCAGCGCGACCACTAGTAGCGCCAGATTCACCAGCGCTAAAGCAATAGTGTTTCCCGCAAACGAACCCGCTATTTCCGCATGACGCAACTGGAACGCCAAGATCAACTGGGACAGTAAGTACCCCAAGAACAAAGCTGACCACACCGCGGAGGCTTGGGCTACCAGCGCTACCATCGGGGCTTTCGCCAGCTGCATCCAGGAGGGTTTCCCGTCACGCAAACGCTTGACGGCCTGCCCAAAAATTGCGAGTACCACCGCCCCGCAAAATATCAGCACCGTGAGAATGGGGCTGAATTGCAAAGGCGTGCCCCCCATTTTCACTGCCAAATCGCTGAGGAAGAATCCCGCCAATAATGCCGTTGCCCCCAGGGCTAACAGGCTAAGTTTTCGCAGTGGCCGCATATTATTACTCGGAGTCCGCTAGCGGATCGAAAACTGCAGTAGGTTGTGCAGTTCGGTCTGTTTCCGGCTTAACCAGCGGGATCGCGCCAGTAGTGGTCGGACGCAGAATAGATTTGCGTTCCACCCGAGATTCGTCTTCCTCGCGAGCAACACTACTATCGCTAGTTTGAACTGCCGTAATATCTAGCGGGAGCGGCTGCGGGGATTCTTCCGGAACTGGAATCGGACCGGTAACTAACCTACCGGCGTGACGGCCAGTGCCCCGCTTGATGGTTTCAGTTGGCTGTCCGTTGCTTGCTTCCTCGACTGCCTCCATAACTTGCACTGGATCGCCAGCTGCCCTTTGCCCACTGTCGCTAGCTTCCCCTGCTTCACTGTTAGTTTCGGCTTCTGGGGCGGCACCCTGCTCTACAGTCAGATTTTTTTCCTCGGCGGCGCTCTCCTTCGCGCTGGCAAGCTGCTGGGCTGGCGAGGGGAGCGGGGCAGGTACGGAAGAATTAGGTAGCGCTTGCCAGGAATGCTCAGATCCGGCTGCAATTTCCGTCAGGTTTTCGGCTTGCTCAAAGTCCGGCATAAATTGCTCGGGATCTGCTTTCTCCCCTAAAAAGAAAGCTTTAATCCGCTGCCACCAGCTCTTTTTCTTAGGCTTTGGCGTTATCGTTTCTTGCTTCTCAAATACTTCTTCTGGTTCCTCATCTAAGATCACTGTTGCTTGGGGGCGATCATGACCCAGGTGCGGCAGGGGCAAAGAAGAGGATGGAGGAGTGGGCTGCGCGGAGGCGGTAGGAGGAAGTGGACGCGGGGGACCCTGGACAGAAGGCGCCTCCTCGGAAGCTGCAGGAAGCGGCGAACTAAGCTTATCCACCTGCGATACTTCTCCGGTAGGATGCAACTCTCGAGCATCGTCTAGTACTCGCGGTGGAACCGCAGGACGAGAAATTGCTGACCAACGCGGTAAGGGGATTGATCCCGTCCCCGCTTCGGTTAGCGGATGGTTATTGTCTATCCAATCGGGGTAGATCTCTTTTATTCCATCCCGATCCGGGGCATAGTCTGCCAAAACTACCACTTCGCCTACCCCGGTAAGTTCGGCTGCCGGGGCTACCAGCGACCAGGGTAAGAGCACAAAAGCGCGCTGACTAGCCCGCGGATGCGGCAGAGTCAAACGCTCATCCTTGCTGGTAACGCCTTGATAATCGATGATGTCTAAATCCAGAGTGCGTGCCCCCCAGCGCTCGCTTCGCACCCGGCCGTGCTCGTCCTCAAGATTTTGCAATACCTGCAAAAGCGCTAAAGGAGAAAGCATAGTGGAGAGGATTACTACCGCATTTAAGTAATCTGGTTGCTCTTCCTGGTCTTCGCTAAGTACCGGAGCTGTCCTCACCAGAGGAGAAACTTCAACTACCCCGATCCCATTAGTTTGCGACAATTGCGCAACTACTTCACGGAAGGTAGCAGAAACTTCTCCTAGGTTTCCTCCCATGGCCACTACCACTTGCCTAGGGGAGGTGGGAGCCTGTTCTAAAGGATTATCTGCTTCCTCGGGGGAAGTGTCTCCCGGTTCGGCGGCACCCTCCGCCGCGATCTCTGCCAGGGATAAGGGAGCGGTCTCTTCCAAAGGTTCTTCTTCCTCGGGAAGTAGATTCTCCAGACCCCGCCAAATGGTTACCTTTACGTCTTGTTTTTCTAGACCCAAAGGCGCCTCAGGTTTATGTAAACAGATCCGCACTGCCTGGACGTTTTCCAGTTCCAGAGTTTCTTCGGCAATCTGGGCAGCAACTTTTTCTAACAGGTCGCAAGGCGGGCCAGTAATAATTCGGCTAATCAGCGCCGATGTCTGCGAATAATCGACGGTATCTTCAATCCGGTCGCTAGCCCCGGCACCGTGCAGATCTAAGTAAATATCGGCGTCAACTAGAAATAGTTGACCGTCTTGGCGTTCATGATCGAGCATCCCATGCCGTCCACGTTCCTCAATCCCCACCAGACTAATGTGGTCGAGGTATTGCAAACGTTCACTGATTTCTTCTTGAGTTAGCGACATGCCGCTTCCCTCCACAGTTGCCCCACTGCGACCGCACTAGCTGAAGCCGCAACATTGTGTACCCGAACTGCCCAAACTCCACTCTCGGCGCAAAGCGCACTCACCGCGGTGGTAGCGTCCTCCCGCCGTCTGGCTCCCGCCTTAATCCCCGCGGGCAAAGCATTGTCCCAGCCGGTGGGAACCGCCATTTCTAAGAACCGTTTTCTGGAAGCCCCAATGAGCAAGGGATATCCCAGCTTTGCCAGTTGCTCTAGGTTACCCAATAGCTCCCAAGACTGCTCAGCGCTTTTTGCGAACCCTAAACCAGGATCTAGAATCAGACGCTTCAGATTAACTCCGGCACTTTCGCATGCCTCGATACGTTCTTTCAGACCTTGACAAACCCCGCCAGTTACGTCCCCGCCATAGTCACACAGGCTATCCATAGTTTTCGGGTTACCGCGCATATGTTGGCAAATATAGTAGGCATCGGTTTCGGCTACCACCTTAAGCATTCCGGGATCTAGGGTTCCCCCAGAAATATCATTAATGACCTGCACTCCGGCAGTTATGCCAGCGGCAGCAGTTTCCGCGTTGACGGTATCTAACGAAATTGGCAGCGGGTTGCGAGATGCTTTTAAGTAACCGGCAATCACCGGCAGCACTCGACGTTGTTCTTGCGCGGGACTTAAAGACTCGGCTCCCGGCCGGGTGGATTCGCCACCAATATCGAGGATATCGGCACCTGCGGCTTCCAGCTCGAGGGCGTGGGCAATCGCTTTTTCAGGATTGAACCAATCGCCACCGTCAGAAAAAGAATCTGGAGTGACGTTAATGATCCCCATAACTCTGGTGCGTCCGGGCGTTAAAAAGTCAGGAATCTGGCGGATTGTCATGATTCTAGCCTACCTGGCATTAAACGTCCTTTTGGTCTGGAGGCGGGCAAAAGTAGCATTTCTCCATTCTTCCACCCGATAAAACGCCTAGACTAACTAGTTTGAGCGAATCAGGGAAAGCACTTCCGCCCGCGAGCGCGGGTCAGAACGCATAACCCCGCGCAGCGCTGAGGTAGTAGTACGCGCGCCCGGCTTCTTGATTCCGCGCATGGACATGCAAAGATGCTCACCCTCGATAACTACCGCGGCGCCCCGCGGATCCAGTTTCTCCATTAAAGCATCCGCGACCTGCGCAGTGAGCCGTTCTTGTACCTGCAGGCGATGAGAGAATCCCTCTACTACCCGCGCTAGTTTCGATAGTCCCGTAATCCGTCCTTCACGGGGAATATAGGCCACGTGCGCTACCCCAAAGAAGGGCAACAGATGATGTTCGCACAGGGAGTAGAAAGGGATCCCCCGCACCATCACCATTTCCTCATCGTCCACGTGGAACTGTTTTTCGAGGGGCGCTGCGGGATCTGAGTGCATCCCAGAAATTACTTCTTTCCAGGCTCTACCCATCCGTGCCGGGGTTTCCTGCAATCCTTCCCGATCGGGGTTCTCACCGATCGCGATCAGCAAATCGCGAATCGCCTTTTCTACTCCATCCTGGTTGTAACCCACGAGTTACTCGCCCTCTACCGCTAGATTTTCTGGAATCGGAGCCGTAGCCGGAGTTTGGGAACCAGCAATCGGTTTACCAAAAACCGCTCCGGGGACTGCCCCTTCTTGACCATAGGACCAAACGGTGCGTTCTGCCTGTTTTTGAACCGGAGAAAAGATCTCTTCTAGTTCTTCTTCTAGCAGGGTTTCCTTGTCAATTAGTCGGGCAGCTAAATCATCGAGAATCCCGCGATTGCGAGTAAGGATCTCCCAGGCTTCACGATTGGCAGTGTCTAGGAAACTACGTACTTCTTCATCGATAGTGCTGGCCACTGTCTCGGAATAGTTTCTACTGGAGATACCATCGCGCCCCAAGAAAGGTTCGCTATCATCTTTACCGAGCTTTACCGGCCCTACCTTGTCGGACATACCGAAATCGGTTACGAGGCGGCGAGCAGTAGCGGTGGCCTTTTCAATATCGTTGGAGGCACCGGTGGAAGGATCCAGGAATACTAGCTCTTCAGCTACCCGCCCTCCCATGGCGTAAACCAGTTCATCTAAAAGCTGGTTACGGGTGCGCGAATAGCGATCCTCAACCGGCATCACCATGGTGTACCCCAGGGCGCGCCCACGCGGCAGAATCGTAACCTTGGTGACCGGATCGGTATATCGCAAGGCAGCCGCACAAAGCGCATGTCCGCCCTCATGATAGGCAGTAACCAACTTGTCGTGGTCATTCATAACTCGAGTGCGTCTTTGTGGCCCCGCAATTACCCGGTCGATTGCCTCATCAACTGCCCGCATATCGATCAGATCCGCATTAGAACGAGCGGTTAGCAAAGCAGCTTCGTTAAGCACATTTTCCAGGTCGGCACCGGTAAAGCCGGGAGTACGTTTCGCGATCTGTTCTAGATCCACATCGGTAGTCATCGGCTTACCTTTGGCGTGTACCTGCAGAATTGCTTTCCGTCCCTTGATATCGGGGGCATCTACGTTTATCTGCCGGTCAAAACGTCCTGGGCGCAGCAACGCCGGATCGAGTACATCGGGACGGTTGGTGGCGGCAATCAAAATGACGTTGGTGTTTTCGTCAAACCCGTCCATCTCTACCAGCAGCTGGTTTAGGGTTTGTTCGCGTTCATCATTGCCACCGCCCATACCGGTGCCGCGGTGACGCCCCACCGCATCGATTTCGTCAACGAACACGATCGCCGGGGCGGACTCTTTAGCCTGGCTAAAGAGGTCGCGCACCCGCGAGGCGCCCACGCCCACGAACATTTCGACGAATTCCGAGCCGGACAGGGTGAAGAAGGGAACTTTCGCTTCCCCGGCTACCGCCTTGGCCAGCAAAGTTTTACCGGTTCCGGGCGGACCACACAGCAATACGCCTTTAGGGATCCGCGCCCCCAGGTTATGGAACTTCGCGGGATTGGCCAGGAACTCTTGAATTTCGCGGAGTTCCTCTACCGCTTCATCGGCTCCCGCCACATTGGCGAAAGTAATCTTGGGAGCGGAGGCGTCAAACTTTTTGAATTTGGATTTCCCAAATCCCATCATGCCGCCGCCCTGCATTCTGGACATCGCCCACCAGATCAGGGCAAAGAACAGTAGCAGCGGGATCATCATCTGTAAAAGCGCTGACCACCAAGAACCGGTCGGGAAAATCGAGTTATATCCCTTCTTCAGGTTCCCGTCCTGGATTAGTTCATTTACCTGTTCCGCCTGGGATTGCACAAAGGTAAAAGTGACCTCTTTCGTGGCGCCTTGCGGAATCATCTGGGCATCTTTCCCCAAGTTTTTGGGGGTGTACTTCTTCGATAATTCTAGCTTTACCTGCTGAGTGCCGTCATTGACTATCGCCCGCTCAACGGTTTTGCCTTTTAGTAGCGCTATCCCCTCGGAGGTGTCAATAACGGTAGGCGCCATTACCAGGGAGATCACCCAAAATACAGCGATTATTACTATCGCCGGGATCCCCCATTTCAGCCAAAATTTCTTATTTTCTTTTTTCTTCTTCGCCATTTATCGGTTTCATACCCTATTATCCGGTGCCGCCAGGCGGCGTTATTTCATAGAGACAAGCCTAAACGCTTTGGGCTCCAATTGCTTATTTTGGTCACCCTCAGCCGAATTTTACCCTCGCGAGGTACCGTTTCTTCCCAGTGCGCGGTTCAGTGAACCTGCTTGACCCACTATTGGTAAACATGCGGTGCGAGGGTTCCCACGAACGGGAGATTCCGGTACTTTTCTGCGTAATCCAGGCCGTACCCCACCACGAAATCATTGGGAATATCAAATCCCACGTATTTCACGTCAACTGCAACTTTCGCCGCCTCCGGTTTGCGCAGCAGGGCAGCAATTTCTACCGAGGCCGCGCCCCGCGAAGAAAGGTTGCGGGTGAGCCAATCCAAAGTTAAGCCGGAATCAATCACGTCCTCTACTATCAACACATCCCGTCCCCCCAGGTCGGAATCTAAGTCTTTGAGAATCCGCACCACTCCAGAGGATTTGGTAGAAGCCCCATAGGAGGAAACCGCCATCCAATCAATTTCTAGGGGGGTATGAATGAGGCGAGCCAGATCCGCCATCACCATCGTGGCTCCTTTGAGCACCCCGACTAATAAGATTTCTCGGCCGCGATAGTCGCGATCGATTTGGGTGGCCATTTCTTGCAGCTTGTCCGCGATTTGCTGCTCGCTGATCAATATCCGCTCCAGCGCATCGCCCATATCATTGGCGTCCATTTTCCCAGTCTATCCTCTCGATTGCGCGTGAAAGTAAAGTTCGTAGGTTCCTGTCACTCGGGTGCAGGTCACTTTCCCAGGCAGTTGGATCGGGCCGGTACCTCGGCGGTGGGTAGCCATAAAATCCACGGCATCTAGTTGAACTTTCCGCAGGTCTGAGGCTCGCGCCCCGGCCTTTAGCGCCGCCAGGCGCCACACCCGCTTTCGGATCGCCGCTGGTTGCGCAAGTAGCCCCTTGGTTTCCAGCGTTACATTCTCTCCCTCACCCCGCTGAGTCTTGGCAAACCAATCGGCAGCTAGGCTGTCTAAGGCATCCAAGTCTGCTTGCAGCAGGGCGGCAGTGCGGGCGAGGGCGGGGCGCGGATCTACCCCGAGGGCTTTTTCGAGGGCGGGTAAGGCGTGGTACCGCAGGGCTGACCGCCGCAGAGCCGTACCATCTGCAGCTCGAACTGGTCCGTCGGGATAGTTGGAAGGGTCGTCGATAAAAGACAGTCCCCCTTCGTGGCAAGCAGCAACGGTGTCGCGGCGGGGCAGCTCCAGGAGTGGTCGCAGATAGCCGGCGCGTCTAGCACTGTGTTCTCCGGCGCCCTCATCCCAGCTACGCATTCCCGCAATCGAGCGCGCGCCACTGCCACGTATCAGCCCCAAAAGCACGGTTTCTGCTTGATCGTCACGAGTATGCCCTAAAAGGATAAAAACATTTTCACCCAAAGAACCGTACCTGCTGGCGGCTTCTTCTAGAGCCTGGTAGCGTCTTTTGCGGGCATCCCCTTCTTTGCCTTTACCGGCTATTTGCGCATCAGGAAGGGTGAGTAGCTCCACTTGGCTATACCCTAAGCCCGTCAGTATTTTTTGCACTTTTCGTGCTTGCGCACCCGATTCTGCGCGCCAACCATGATCAACGGTGACTGCTACTGGTTTAAATTCCCTCGAGGGTGCCAGACGAATAATAGCATCAGCGAGGGCGAGGGAATCGGCGCCGCCCGAACAAGCCACTACTAAGGTTGCCCGCGCATGGTGTTTTTCTAGCTGTTTTAGCTGCGCGAGGACGACTCTTTCTACCCGTCCTCGCGCGCCTTGCGGTTGCCGGGTCACAGACCTGCCAGTCCGTTTACGAAGTTATCGATGGCGCCGCGCGCGACTGTGCCGGTTCCCTCTTTGAAGGAATCAACAATCACACAGAAAGTGAGAGTTCTACCGGATTTAGTAGTCACGAGACCAGTGAGCGCCCGCGAGTTCTGCAAAGACCCGGTTTTTGCTCGTACACTACCGGCGCCGTTTGCCTGCAAATATCGATCATGCAAGGTGCCATCTAGGGCTCCAACAGGAAGGGAGGCGACCAGCGGCCGCAGCTGGGGATCGTCGCCGCGAGCAGCTTGTTGCATTAGCGCGGCTAATAATTGCGGTTTGATCTGGTTTTCAGTGGATAGTCCCGAGCAATCATGATTGGCAAAAGCTGCACCCTCGAGTTTTAGATCATTTAAGACCTTTTGGGCAATTTTTATTTCCCCGGAAAAGTTCGTACCGGTTCCGGCTTTCGCTGCCGAAGCTCTGCACAGCACTTCTGCCAGCATATTGTTCGATTCTTTAAGGGTTTCATGCATAACTTCATGCAAGGGAGCGCTTTTTACTTCCCCAATTTTGCGGGCATCGTTGGGGGTAGCACCACGCTGGATCTGTCCCACCTTAATACCCTGGTCTTTTAGTCGCGCCGCAAACTGTTCCGCTGCCGAAAGTCCGGGGTCGGGCAAGTATCCGTATGACAGCTCGGGGTTAGCTAATCCGTTGTTGATCGCGATGGGGGTGGGCTTAGTTTCGTAATTGTCATTGCCTTGGGCTTGCCAGTTCGCAAGCGGATTTTGATCCCCGAAAGCACTCTCGTCCAAGAATAACTGCACCGTAGTAGTTTTCTTGTCTTTGAGTTTTTGCGTGGTTTGAGCCGCCAAGTCTGCTAGTCCGGCATGTCCGGCAGTGGCAGCGGGATTTCCAGAACCTGCCGATAATAGCTGATCCCCGTTTCCTCGTAAGAATAGTTTTTCGCCTGCCAAGTGCGTCGAAGTAGTGAAACGGTAATCGGGTCCGAGAGTTTTCAAGGCAGTTGCCGCTGCCACGATTTTACTGGAAGAGGCGGGGGTCATTAGCTGGTCGGCGTTTACTTGGCCAAGAGTTTTCCCGCTGGCGGTGTCTATTACTATCGCGCCGACTCTGCTTCCCGTCGCCACCGGCATATTGGCGGCCGGGTCGTTGCTATCAGGATTTGGGGGCAAACCGTTTTGCGCTTGGGCGACCAGCTGTTGCATTAGAGGCTGGACTTGCGCCGCGGTAATTTTCGCAGCGTGTTCATTTATTCCTATTACTTCCTTACTGCCGGCATCCGTAAGACTAATCTCCACGGTTTCGGGCATGTCTACCGATTCATTTTCTAAGGTTAGAATCCCTGGCACTAGGTTGTAGGCGTCCAAAACGCCATAACCGACGCCGCTTGCCACCATCGCTACCAGGAGAATTAGCGGTAAAAGTACAGATTTTCGCATTCTTCCCCTCGTTTATGAATTTTCCACGTATTCTTAAATATAAAGCAGATGCCACGACTTCGGCGGTAATACTTTTGCCCCGATTGTCGCACACTTAGCCTATTTGGGCGGGAAGGGGAAAGACACATGGAATTTGATGTGACCATTGAGATTCCGAAAGGAAACCGTAATAAATACGAGGTTGATCACGGTACTGGCCGCATCCGTCTGGATCGTATGCTTTTTACTTCCACTCGCTACCCCGATGACTATGGATTCATTGATGGCACCTTAGGCGAGGACGGAGATCCTTTGGATGCCCTGGTGGTCTTAGAAGAATCCACTTTCCCCGGCTGCGTGATCCGTTGCCGGCCACTGGGGATGTTCCGGATGCGCGATGAGAACGGTGGTGACGATAAGGTTTTATGTGTTCCTGCTGCTGATCAGCGCGCCTCTTGGCGTACCGAGATTGAAGATATTTCTGAGTTTCACCGCCTAGAAATTCAGCACTTCTTTGAGGTTTATAAAGATTTGGAACCAGGTAAATCTGTTGAGGGCGCCCATTGGGTAGGACGTAAAGAAGCTGAGGAAGAAATCCGGCGTTCGCGTGAGCGAATGAAGCAGTGGGAAGCAGAAAATGGAAAGAAGTATTTTGGCCTAGTCGCTGATTTCTTTGACGGACAGATAACCGAGTAATTTCCTGCCTGCCAGACACGCGGAAAACGCCGATAACCTCAGATAGTGATATATTTCACTTTACGGCGTTTTCCGCGTGTTTCTTTTTGTAAATTAACTATACCCCCTTGAAAAGTAGCATTTTTAATCTAAATCTCCTCCGATCTAGCCCTTGTTACACCTGTTGTTAATGTGAATTTTGTTGTTAGAGGTACGAAAGCGCGGTATTGTGGCAGTTAGTCCGACTTATAACTCCCAAAGTCGCTCTAGGAGGAAAGCTATGAAGCCCCACAATTTTGCGGGACAAAAAGCTGGTAAAAGGGCATTGGTCATTGCGGCCAGTTTCGCTCTAACAGCTTCCGCTTCAATTTTTGCACCCGTAGCATTTGCTTCACCTGCAGATGACAAGGTGGAAGCAGCTAAGGCTGCAGAAACTGATGCCGCTAACTCGGTAGCCGCTATCGAGGCACAACTTGCTCAGGTCAGTGCCCAGACTCAGGACGCCCGCGATCTAGCCGAGGAAGCTGAAGCCGGCTACAACGATGCCATCTCTAACCTGGTAGTTGCCAAGCAGGCAGCAGATAAGACTGCCCAGGATTCTCAAGAGGCACAAGAAAAAGTGGAGCAAGCTCGCAAGGCTTTAGCCGGCCTAGCACGCACTGTTTACACCACCCAAGGATCACTTTCTTCGCTCACTCCCTACCTGAACGCTGACGGTCTGCAGACTGTGGAAATGAGGAAGGTCTCCGTCGAGCTCTTCGGCTCGAAGGCGGATTCCCAGATGCGGACTTTTGACTCGATTGCCAAAGTTGCCAGCGTCCTGCAAGAACGTGCCAGCCAGGCGCAACAAGATCGAGAGCAGGCGGCTAACGAACTTAAAACCCAAAAGGACGCAGCCGACCAACTTAAGGCTGCCTCGGAGAAACAGCTTGCCGATTTGGGTGCGCAGCGTGAGGAGCTAATTAAGCAACTAGCGGCCGCGCGCGGAGTGACTGAGCAGGCTGAGAAAGAACGCCAAGCGCAGATCGAAGCGGAGCGGAAGGCGCGCGAAGAGGCTGCTGCCCAGGCAGCTCTAAAAGCTGCGGAAGAAAAAGCTCGAAAAGAGGCAGAGCAACAAAGAGCCCGAGAAGAAGCAGCTAAGCAACGCGCTGCAGCGCAAAAGCAAACTGAGAATAGCTCCCCGTCTGCTAAGCCGACTTCGACTAGCAAACCCGCCAAAAAGAGCCAGTCGAAAGCTACCAACAAGACTGCAAACAAGGCGACTAATCAGAAATCGACTTCGCGCGGTAGCGCCTCTCGCTCCGAAATTATTTCCTATGCGAAGAAGTTCATCGGGGTTCCCTACGTATGGGGCGGTTCCACCCCCAAAGGCTTTGATTGCTCGGGACTGACCTCCTACGTATATAAGAACGCTGCCGGGATCACGCTGCCGCGGCGGGCAAAACACCAACGCGGAGCCGGAAAGTTTGTTTCCAGATCTCAGGCACTACCGGGCGATATGGTGAACTACTCCAGTCACGTCGGGATCTACCTAGGTAATGGCTATATGATCCACGCTCCTAAACCGGGAGATAGGGTCAAGATCGCCCGGGTTTACGGAAATCCCGTATACGTGCGAGTGCTCTAAAACGATACCTCGCGGTAATTAACTAAAAATTAAAATGCCAGGCGGCGGCGCGGAAGGATAATCCCCGCGCCGCCGCCGTTTATCAGCAAATCAAGATAATTTATGTTGAAAAGTTAACAAGAAGATAACAATTCTTAATTTGGCTCTTCCTTTCTAAGGCACTAACTGATACTGTAGAGATGTTCATCGGAAACGTTTCCGACGAAGGGCGGAACAACCCGCACCTACTGATCGACGGTCCAAAGGGGGACGTTAATGTCAAGAAAGACTCGTATTCTGGCAACCTTTGTTGCCAGTGCTTTTGCGTTGACCGGCTTGGGAGCCTGCTCTTCAGGCTCTGGTGCTGACGACGGTAAAGGCAAAGTTTATATGTTGAACTGGAAACCGGAGCAGGAAAAAGCCTTTAAGAAAATTGCTGAGACCTATACCAAAGACAAGGGCGTAGAGGTCAAAGTCCAAACCGTAGGTTCCGGAAACTACGAACAGCAACTAAAGTCTGAAATCGCTAAATCTGATGCTCCTACCCTGTTCAACGTAAACGGTCCGGTCGGCTTAAAGAGCTGGCAAAAATACACTGCGGATCTGACCGACACTAAGTTTGCCAAGGATCTCAATGATCCCAACCTGGCATTGAAGGGCGAGGATGGCAAGATTTACGGGGTGCCTTTGGCAGTAGAAGGCTACGGCATTGTCTATAACCAAGAGATTCTGGACAAGTACTTCGCAATGCCGGGCGCCAAAGCCACTAAGGTAGATGAAATCAATAACTTCGCCAAACTGAAAGAAGTTGTTGAGGATATGCAAGCCCATAAGGCAGACCTGGGAATTGAGGGCGTGTTTGCCTCCACGTCGCTCGCTAAAGGTGAAGATTGGCGTTGGCAGACCCACCTGTCCAACATTCCCATGTACTACGAGTACCAGGACGACAAGGTAACCGATAAAGACAAGGCAGAATTCAAGTACAACAAAGAGTTCAAGAATATTTTCGACCTCTACTTGGATAACTCCACTGTTGACCGCAAGCTAACTCCTAACAAGAACGTAGCCGACTCCATGGCTGAGTTTGCGCAGGGCAAAGCGGCTATGGTGCAAAACGGTAACTGGGCTTGGAGCCAGGTCGCCGAAGAGACAGGCAACGTAGTTAAAGAAGACAAGATTAAGATGCTGCCTATCTACACCGGTCACAAGGGTGAAGAAAAGCAGGGTCTGGCCGTAGGTACCGAAGCCTTCATGGCAGTTAACGCTAAAGCCTCCGAGGCCGATCAAAAGGCCACCATTGATTTCATCAACTGGCTCTTCAGCGACGCCCAAGGCAAAAAGGCAGTAGTCGAAGACCTAGGCTTCATCGCTCCTTTCAAGTCCTTCTCTGCTGACGAGATTCCGAACGATCCGTTAGCCAAGGAAATTGCGGCTTCCCTAAGCAACGACAAGCTGAAGACCGTACCGTGGGTATTCACCACTTACCCGTCACAGAAGTTTAAAGATGACTTTGGCCAGGATCTGGGACAGTACGCCATTGGCAACCTGGACTGGGACAAGGTAGTTAAGAACTTCCAAGACGGCTGGGCCGCCGAAAAGAGATAACTGAGACATAACCTCGGTTAGATAAAAGAGGGCGAATGCCCTACCAGGGACAAGGTGGCAGATAGGAACCGCCCGGTTCTTATCTGCCACCTCACCTTAAGTAATACATTCCCCGCTTTCAAAGACATAAACCAAATCGGTTACAACTCGATTTACCGCAGTAAACCCAGTTTTTGTTTAATCTTTTATCCACCGGCCAAAGGAAATGGATAAACAATGAGGTCGAATTTAAAATATTATTTTCCACTTTTTGTGCTGCCCACTCTGGCAGCCTTTCTGATTGCTTTTCTGATACCGTTCATCGTTGGTTTTTTCCTATCGTTTTGCGAATTCACCACTATCACCGATGCAACCTTCGTCGGAATTCAGAACTATATAGAAGTTTTTAATTCTCGAGATACTTTTACCTCCGCGTTCCTCTTCACCATATTGGTGGTAATAGTCTCGATAATTACCGTGAATCTCTTTGCGTTCGCGATCGCCTGGATACTAACTCGCAAACTACGCGGAACTAACTTCTTCCGAACCGTATTCTTCATGCCTAACCTGATTGGCGGCATCGTCTTGGGTTACACCTGGCAGATTATTATCAACGCCTTTTTACAGAACTACGGCGCGACCCTAGTTACAGACTGGAAATATGGCTACGCAGGACTAATTATTCTGATTAACTGGCAGTTAATCGGCTACATGATGATTATCTACATTGCCGGCCTGCAAAACGTTCCTCCAGAACTCACCGAGGCGGCAGAAATTGATGGAGCCGGTCGCTGGCAAGTGCTGCGCAACGTCACCATTCCCATGGTGATGCCCTCTATCACTATCTGCCTGTTCCTAACCTTGTCGAACACCTTCAAAATGTTCGACCAGAACTTGGCGTTAACCGCCGGCGCACCTTCGGGTAAAACTGAGATGGTCGCCCTCAATATCGTTAACTCCATGTTTAACCAGGTAGGCATGGAAGGCGTTGGACAAGCCAAAGCAGTTATCTTCGTAGTAGTCGTGGTGGCTATCGCCATGTTCCAGCTACGGGCAACTCGTTCAAGGGAGATTGAAGCATGAGCACCACTACCGTTGCTGCCCCCGGGCAGCCTGTTGCTAAGCAAAAACCCGTTAAAGACACCAGCAAGTCCGGAGTTAACCCGGTTGGCAAAGTTATTATCTATATCGTCTTAATTGCTTTGACCTGTGTATTCCTAGGGCCAATCCTGTTCGTAGTTATGAACTCGTTCAAGTCTAAGTTCGAGCTGTCGAACAATCCCTTCGCCCTTCCTATGGGAGACACCTTCGTTGGACTTGAGAACTACGTAACCGGTTTGCAACTATCAAATTTCTTTAGTTCGATTCTGTGGTCGTTCGTAATCACTATTGGATCGGTGGCCATTATCGTCATGTTATGTGCGATGACTGCTTACTACATCACTCGAGTAAAACGTTGGTGGACCAGTGCCCTGTATTACATTTTTGTATTCTCGATGGTGATCCCCTTCCAGATGGTTATGTTCCCCACGGTGCAGGTATCCAGTATCCTGGGGCTAGATAACCCGGTGGGAATGATGGTTCTCTATCTGGGATTCGGAGCCGGTCTCAGCGTATTCATGTTTGCCGGATTCGTTAAATCGATTCCGATTGATATTGAAGAGGCCGCCACTATTGACGGCTGCAACCCGGTACAAACTTACTTCCGGGTAGTACTGCCGATGCTAAAACCCACCGCGATTACCGTGGCCATCCTCAATACCATGTGGGTCTGGAATGACTTCCTACTCCCCAACCTGGTCTTGGGGCCAGGTAGTGAATACCGCACTATCCCGATCGTTGTTCAGTTCCTGCTGGGCTCTAACGGCAACCGGGATATGGGCGCCCTCATGGCGATGCTAGTGCTGGCGATCATCCCGATTGTTATCTTCTACATTTTCATGCAGAAGTACATTATCGAGGGTGTAGCCGCCGGCGCGGTTAAGGGCTAAGAACCTTAAACTAAGCAGGGATTGGGGTGGAAGCAAAAACACTTCCATCCCAATCCCTGTTATCTTTAACTACTGTCAAACACTTATAGAATCAAGGATCTATTCCCATGTCACAACCGCCACCCGCCGTGACTATTAGGGATGTCGCCGCTGCCGCACAGGTGGGGATCACTACGGTATCTCGCGCCCTCAACAATCAGAGTGGAATATCCCCGGCTACTCGTGCTCGAATCCTCCAAGTTGCACAGGATCTTCATTACCAGCCTAATCGGCACGCGCAGAACCTAAGATCCCAAGATATCAATAACATTGCGGTAGTGATGAAAGGACCATCCAATCCTTTCTTCCTTTCACTAATTGACCCCCTGGAAAAAGCAATCCGCGCCCACGGATACCAAATGTCGCTATTACGAGTTCCCCACGAAGCGGATGAGGTAAACATTGGACGCGGCGCCTATCAAGATTCCGAGGCCGCGGGAGTGCTTTTCTTAGGAGGACAGGCGCGCGAATCAACGGCGGTTTTTAATAGCTTTCCCCTCCCCTTCACCCTTTGCACTGTGCCACCGGCACCTGCCTGGGATAATTCCGTGGCTGCGGTTAGCGTTGACGAGGAACATGGAATCTCCCTAATAGTTTCTCATCTCACCGATCTCGGGCATCGTCAGATTGCGTTTCTCGGCCCTGACCGAGCAGAACGTTCCGTGGGTGCCATCCGGGAAAAAGCCTTCATCTCTGCCCTAAGCGCGCAGGGAATCACCACCGATGAGAATCTTATTGTTAGAGGAGGGGACGGCGACAACCCCTATTCTTTTAGTTACGGATACCAAATGGCCACGCGACTGCTTGCCCGTAAGATTCCTTTTACAGCGGTAGTGGCGATTAGTGACGTGATTGCTCTCGGTGCCCAAAAAGCATTGATAGATGCGGGGCTGAAGATACCGGAAGATGTATCGATTACTGGTTTCGATGGAATCGAATTTGCGCGCTACACTAACCCCGCTCTAACCACCGTTGAGCAACCCATTGAGCTACTGGCAGAAACTTCCTGTCGCCTGCTATTCGCCCAGATGAAGAAGCAGTCAATAACCCGGCCGCAAAGATTATTGCGTGGCAGCCTGTTGATAGCAGACTCTACCGGTCCGGCACCTACGCCCTAGCTACCCCACAATCTGGTAAAAACAATAACTGAGATATTATGAACCGATTTTTCTCTCACTACGGCTTCTTGGCCACGCTGCTAACCTTGATTGCTGATGTCGCAATGATCAGCCTATTCATCTGTATAGCATCCCTGCCGGTGGTCACGATCGGGCCTGCTCTTAGCGCAGGCTACTACGTCTTATTACAGATGGTACGGGAAGAGGGCGCGCGACCTGGTTTTACTTTTTGGCGTCACTTTCGCAGCGATTTTCGCTCAGCCTTCGGCGGAGGAGTATTGCTAGTAGCCCTGCTTCTGGTGGGAGCCTACCAACTACAGCTAGTTAAATATCTGCCAGCTTCTCCTACCTGGCATCTTGTAATGCGCGCCGGGGTAGTGTTCGGCATGGCGGTAATAGCTGCTATTGGGATCTGGTTCTTTGCCTATAGTTCCCAATTCTCGGCCTCGTTTAAGCAAACTTTACGCAATGCGGCGTTACTGGCCATCGGATGCCTGCCGCGCACCTTGAGCGCCCTACTTTTCGCGATCTTACCGCTAGCTGGGCTTTACCTGCGTCCCAGTCTTTTCTGGAGTGCCCTAATCGTAATGCCGCTTTTCGGCATCGGATTCGTCTTATATTTGCAAGCACTGGTTTTAGATTCTCCCCTGAGCGCCCTAAAAAATCCCGACCCCACTGACTAAACCTTTAGATTCTGCTTGTACAACACTTGCGGCGGGTCTGGCTCGGTAAAAGCACTCCGGGGCCCCGTGAGCTTCGCGTGGCTCAGCTCAAGCCCCTCTCGTATCTTTTACCGGCCGCGACCCTAGCCCCCGCGCGACACGTTACAGCGCCATCTCTACAGGGAAAGAGCTAGTTAGAATACGCCGAAAGAGGCATTCAGGGGTAAGGAAAGGAATTACTTGGGGGCTCAGGCTTCCTGTCTGAGCCCCCAAGTCCCTAACAGTTCTCGGTAGGGATCCGAGTCAGGGGAAAATACCTGGCATTCTCCCCTAGGCGGAGGATACCTCCCATAACATCCTTCGCCAGAGCGTCAACTTGCAAACGCTCCCCGTAATTTTAGCATCTTCCTGCGTAAACAATGAAGGATTATTGTCAATCAAAGTCCTATTTTTTATTATTACTGCTTTGCTTTTTGCTGATCTTGCCGCCCAGCCAAAGCTTTGCGGGTCAGCACTTCTCCCCCACCCTGGCGGGGATTACCAAACCAGGCTTTATAAAATTGATAGAAATTCAGATTCCCCGGCTGGGCGCAATCGTCGCTCAGTCCGGCGAGGGCATCGGCTGAAGCCAAGTAGGGGGTGTAGTTGTAGAGGGCGGCGGTCGGCCAATTTTTCGGAACTATTTCTTTACTGCCGCAGCGTGAATCCGGGCCGTAAGCTAAAGTAACCGGTTTGCCAGCTTGCACATCGTATAAACCGGGATCAAGCTGGTAACGTCGCCACTGGCGCGCCGCGTAGTACACCTGTGTGCCAAACCCGTAGAACTGGGGGTCACATTGGGTATGATCGGGGCATCCATAGCCCATCGCTATTTCGTATCGACGTGGGGTAAGCCGGGAAGAAGAAACGGTGATCAGCCCCTGCTCTTTTTGTAGGGTCACCAGAATTGCTTTCGGGTTAATCTGGCAGCTGCGAGAAACCTGGGCGATAACCTCACCGGCAGTAAGATTATCTCCACCCGGTACCGCCTGCGGGCAAAACCGGTCAGGATCATGAGGAGGCAGGCTAGCGCGAAAATCTTTCAAACAGGGAACTTCCACCTCTTGCTTTTTGCTGTCATCATTCGCCTGCGCAACTCCGGTGCTTTCCGGCATATCCTTAGCTTTACCTGCGCGGCATCCGTATCCCCAATCCGTAATAAAATCCTGAATCTGGGAGGACGAAAGGGAATCCCAGCGCGTAAACTCTGTTTCGCTGATTAAATCGGTAGCATTAAAGCCCTGAGCGCTAACCGGAGGCGTAGTGGGTTCGGGAATGGAATCAGCAGATTCTTCTTGCCGAATAAACCCATAAATCAGGTTCACCACCAGGGCGATTACTGCCACCAGAACAACCAATATCAAAAGTGCTGCTAGACGGCGCAAACGATATTTTCGGGCAGTATTAATCACCTTCCCATTATCGCTAGATTTAGGTTCGCAGGGCAAAGAGAATAATAAACCCTTTCCGGGCTGAATCTGCGATTATCGGCTTCTACCAGGGCAGATGCACAGGTGGAGGGCTTTGGTTAGACTATAAGGGCGTCGGGCCGTTTAGCCCCGGGCTCCAAAAATTGCCGCTACGAGCGGCCTTAGCGCCGACTGGCGCTTCTCGGTCCGGCGTTCCCCAATCGGCCACGTGATCTAATAGGCTCCGGGGGTGCTTAATCCCCAATAATCCCATTGCCTAGAATTATTTTGTCCGGTGATGGAAACCAATCCATCACCGGACAAAACCGTTACTTAGTTACTGGATTCTATCCGTGCCTCCTGCGCTGAAGCGTGGCGATACCCAGCCCGGACATTAATAGCGAGACAGCCAACAATTCGGCTCCCATATTTGCGCCCGTCCTCGCTAGTCCCTTCTGCTGCGGGTTAGCGGCTTGAGCTTTCTGGTTTGCCGCTTTGCCCCTCGCTTGGGGCTTCAGGTTCTTATTGTCTTTACCACTTTGGCCTGGCTTTTGGGCGGAATCACCGGGGGAAGCGCCCGGATTAGGGGTAGTTCCTGGATTAGTACCGGGGGTTGGATTGGTACCCGGTTCCGGATTACCACCGGGAGTAGGCTTTGATTCCTGAGCGGTGATAGTAAAGGTAGCTGTGGCTTTTTCCTCCCCATCTACGTTCAGAGCCGTTACCGTGACTTTATAGGAGCCTGCTTTCTTGGGAGTCCCGGAGATGGTTGCAGTAGCAGGGTCAAAATTGACGCCCTCTGGCAGTCCGGTAACTGTCCCAATAGCTCCGTCTTTAACCTCTAAGGTAATAGGAGTAATCATCGAGCCCGCTGTTACGGTTTGGTCAGCTATCGGACTAATCTGCGGGATAGGCGCCGGGGTGGCGGCATCTCGCGGAGAAATCTTGAGGGCGAGCTTAGCCTGCGCGGCTCTGGGGTATCCCGTGCCGTCTTCGGCTTCCTTGAGGTTAACGGTTACTTCGTAATCTTTGTCTGCCTCAAGTTTTCCAACGGGAGTGCCACTAATCCGACCGGTTTCTTTATCGAATACCAGACCCTCGGGCAGTCCAGTTACCTCGAAAGTGTCTGCTAGCTCCGGGTCGTTGCGTTCAAATAAATCGGTCACTGAAATCGTGGTGATTTCTTTGCCAATCTGCCCGCTAGCAGCGGTATCTTTCCCTTTAAGTTCGGTGCGGAAATCGTCCTCTAACCAGCGCAGATTAAAACTGAGGTGGGCAATGTCTAGCCATCCACCCCCATTGGGCTCCATCAATAATCCGATAGCGCCATCTTTCTGCACGGTCATAGTGGTATAGCCCGTGCCGCCAGTTTTGAACTGTTTCTTTACCGGCCAGGTTTTCCCATTATCAAACGAAGCCCAAACATATCCATTCCTACGTCCATTATCGGTTCCCGAAAACAGTAGTACCTGTGAACGTAAAGTGCCGGGTTTCGCATTTGGGAAAGCTCGAATCACTTGCGCATTGTTGTTCTCATCAGCTAAATCATTGCTAACGTGACAATCTTTCCAGTTTTCCCCGGAATCGATAGAGCTACAGATAATGCGGCCTCCACCTTGTTGGGAGCGCGAAATCAGGATTAGGCTCCCATCGCTTAGTTCAGTAACTTTGTTCTCGTCAAACTTTTTGCCCTCGACTACTGCTGGGGTGGGATTACCAGATTTCCAGGTTTTACCATGGTCGTCCGAATAAATCGTGTAGGCAACAATCCCTCCGCTCTTCGGGACGCAGGCCATCTGCTGCAGCAGCCGTCCTTTGTTAGGTGCAGTCATTTTTTGGGTACCGGCACCGGAGGTAGCAAAGCAAGATTGCAATTCCTTCGCTTTTTCCCCTAATACCTGGTCGGTGATTACTCGCTGCGTCCAAGAGTGACCATTGTCGGTAGATACCGACAGCCCTAGGTTCATGGCGTGTTCGCTATTTTCATCAATTTTGCCTTCTGGAGTGAAAGTATAGGCAGGATTATTGGCGAATACTCCCGATACCTGGCTGTACACGTGGAAGTTAAAAATAGTGCCACTTTCATGGTCTACTAGGTACGACGGGTCGGAGTAGCCTCTTGGGGCGGCAATGTTGCTGCCCACGATTCCGCGGGCAATCACTGTTTCTGGCTGCCAAGTCTTGCCATTATCGGTAGAACGGCGCTGCATAATCGAGTTTTCGTTCGGGGAGTCTCCTCCATTCATGCTGCCGTTCTTCGGGCGGTAATCGTAAGAGGCTAATATATCTCCATTCGGGGCAACGGCGATTGCCGGAATACGGATATTCGCCTGTTTGGAGCTGGTAGCTACAGTGTGCAATTCACTGATTTTAGCTTCCGCTGCCGGATCCGCGTCTTTAGCTTTAGTGCCCGTGTCTGCCTGCGGATATTGCTTTTGGGTATATACAAAAGTTGTGGCAGTTACGCGATTAAGTAGTTGTTTCCCCATTTTCCCGTCAATAGCTAACTTGGCTTCCACTTCACCGCGGGTTAAATCCGCTTCAGTGATGGTGTAGGTCAGTTGGCAGCGGTGAACTGTCCCGACTGCCAGACTTTCACGCTCGCAGCTGCTGGCGGCGCTGTCAGTCAGGTTAGTTAGGGCGGTGTCGGTTACGGGTGCTACTTTCAAAGCATCGTCCCCGTTAGCGTTAACTTCTACCGCGAATTTCAGAACCTCCCCCACCTGGTAGTGAGCTTTTTGCGACTCGGGAGCCAGCTCAAACTTATCCAACTTTAGATAGTTGTTGGCAACCGGCAGCGCCTCGGCTTCGGTGGTCGCATAATAGGTGGCTGTCCCCGTGTATCCGGCATTGGGGTAATACTGCCAAACTATTTCGGGGGTGAATTTACCGGCTTTAACGTCAGCTTCCGTGACTACATGGTAGGGGGCAGTGCACCCCATTTCTCGATTAACTGGCATATTTGACCATTTGCAGCCTTCCCAATTTGTCAGGTTGGAGCTTTTAGCGGACAGTGCCCGTGCTTTGCCAGTCTGGTTAATCAAAGTGGCTTTGAAGTTGATGCGTTCGCCTAACGTCCATTTTTGACCGGCTGGTTTCGGGTTGGTAACGGTAAGGGTGGTCGGAATTTTATTTTCGTTGATTCCGCCCAGGCTGGTTTTTTCACCGCCATATTCCACCTCGGAATACATCCGGAAAGTAACGTAGGGGACAAATCCGCCTGCCGTAGCCTCAGCTGGGGTAACTACGTGGGTTAGTTTTTTCGTGATTCCCGCTATATAACATTCCTGCACTTGATTGGGGGCAGCGTTGCGCCATTTGCAACCTTCCGCATTTGCTAAGTTGTAGTTCACTGACTCAAAGGAGGCAGCTTTGGCGGTTTTATTGGTTAGTTTTACCCGGTATTCAACGGTCTGACCGGCTGCTTTAGGATTTCCGGATACTAGGTATAGCTCTATTTTCGCCTGCGGAGTGTCCTTGGTAGCTACTAAAGTAGGCTCTGCCGCATAGGCACTTAAGGGGGTGGCTAGGCCTGCCCCAATTGCTAGGGCTAGGGCAAACAAGATGCTGATTACTGGTTTTAAAATGGGGTGCTTCTTTGCGCTCATAAAATTTAGAGTAACAATACAAAAACAGTTTTACCAACATCGACAGTTTGTAATAATTAATGCTTTAGTTACCTGGAAACACCAGATTTACTATTTGTGGAAACCCCCACACTTTCTTTGTTGGACTGCACTTTATCAAGTTAGCGCGCGTTAGCTTAATAAGTCTTAACGTAATAGCTGTTCACGTATGGTACGTTGAAATCTGATAAATCCTCAGACTCATTCATAGAATTAGAGTAGGTGTAGCAGTGTTGCTTCAAAAACGAAAAATTCCATCGGTATTTTCCAGGGTCAAAGCTGATAAGGCCAGTAAGGGTCGGCTGCGAATAGGCTCGAAACTATTGAAACCTTTAGGGGTAGCCCTAGTAAGTGGGGCGTTAGCTCTGTCAATATCGCTTCCAGCTCCGTTGGCTCAGGCCGAACCTCTCGGAGCCTATAAAGCTGACGGAACCGCTACCCTACCGAAAACTATTCCCAGTTTGGATGCTTGGAAAGCTAGTGGCGGAACCTGGACGCTAGCCGAGGACGCGCGGGTAGTTTCCACCCAGGCGCTTAACGCGCGGGCTAAAGCATTATCGACGGAGCTTAGCGCCTATTTAGGTTCGCCAGTTCCCGCCAAAATAGGTAAACGGACTAGCGAATTCGATGTGCAATTATTGCAAAATAGTACGCGCAAAGATTTAGGGGAAGAAGGCTTTGAGCTAAAGATTGGCTCCTCGGGCGTGCAGATCATCGGCGCGACTGATGCGGGCGTGTTTTATGGGACTCGTTCCTTTTCCCAGCTAATGCGGCAAAAGCAGCTAACTTTACCGGCAGGCTCGGTAGTATCAGTACCTAAATATAAAGAACGGGGGGTAACTCTGTGTGCCTGCCAGCTCAACATTTCAACCGAATGGATTGAGCGTTTTTTGGATGATGCCGCTGACTTGCATATCAATAACATTGTCCTAGAGATGAAACTAAAGTCTGATGCCTATCCTGACACTCAGACCTGGTCATACTACACCCCCGAGGACGTTAAAAGGTTTGTCGCTAAAGCGAAGAGCCTAAATATTGACGTTATTCCGGAAATAAACTCTCCAGGTCATATGAATATTTGGTTGGAGAACGCTCCCCAATATCAACTGGTAGATAAGAACGGCGGTTATCACCCCGATCAGCTTGATATTTCCAACCCTAAAGCCCGGGCTTTCATCAAGAAGCTAATCGATGAATATGACGGGGCTTTCGACTCGAAATTCTGGCATATGGGGGCTGACGAATACACCATGACTGGTGGATATCAGCTATATCCCCAGTTAACGAAGTATGCTCAAGACGCTTTTGGCCCCAGCGCCAACGCCAATGATGCTTTTACCGCTTTTATCAATGAAATAAACACATATGTAAAAGGTAAAGGCAAGAATCTGCGGATTTTCAATGATGGTCTTTATGACACGGCAAACGTTCAGCTGGATAAAGATATTGTTATTGATTATTGGTTCAAAAAGGGCGGTACGCTAACTCCGCAACAGCTCGCGGAACGGGGATATCAACTAACAAATGTTCCCCAAGCAATGTATTGGTCACGCGCCTTTGATCCGGCTGGTTACACCTATGCCATGAAGCCAAATAACCTGTATAACAATAAAAATTGGAACGTGGGCACTTTTGATGGTGGCGCCCAGATAGACCCTAACTACGACAAACTCCTGGGGGCGCGGGTATCGCTATGGCCCGATAACATCAATGAAACCGAGAACGAAGTCCAGATGATAACGGCTGATTCTCTGCGGTTCTTAGCCCAAATGACCTGGTCGGCTTCTCGTCCTTGGCCTAAATGGGAGGGCGCTGACGGTATGAAAGCTACCATCGACTCTCTGGGCGATCCTACTACCCGTTCGAAGGTGCAGGCGGCTATGGTTCCCGATGGGGTATACGGTCTGCCAGAATTGGATCCGGTAGCCAAGGGCCCTTGGAAGCTGGCAAAAACCTATGATGGTTACTATCAGATTTCCAATGCTACTACCGGGCAATGCTTGGCGATGAGTGAAGGTAAAAAGCATTTAGGTGCGGTTAGCGAAGTGGGTGCCCAGCCTACCTTGGTATCTTGCCGCCCGCTCAGTGAAACCTATAAGAATGCCTTTGCTGCCGGTCGGGAAAGAAACCAACAGAAATGGCAGGTAGTGGTGGAAGCCGATAATAAGGTTTCACTGCGGAACGCGGTTTCAATCCAGTACCTGGCAGTAGCTGACGGCAGCGAGAAACATGTAGATATTCAAGGAGTTTCGGCTGCGGAAGTAAAGGCTGACGCCACTTTGCTGGAAAAATCATTATCTAGGACTGGAAATAATCTAGCCGCCGGCAGGGTTGCGCAGTTCCCGAAAGATTTGGTGGCCACCAAAGGAAAACTGGCTGATAAATCTCTGTTCTCCCTGGTACGTGAGAAATCGATTACCGTTGATCAGCCAGAGATTAAGGACGTGAATCCCTCTGAACCGCGGGAAGTTACGGTAGCAGTCTCAGCTGCCGATAATGCCAAAGTCGCGCCCTCAGAAATTAAAGCCACCGTGAGTGAAGGCTGGAAGGTTTTACCGCAAACAGTTCAAATGGCTGAGCTACCTGCGCGTGGCACTGGAACTGCTAAATTTAAGCTGGTAAATACCACCGGAACGACTGGTAGCGCTACCTTTACCTGGAAGATGGGGGATGAGGAGCTAAGCACTACTGTTAATTTGAGCGGAATGCTAGGACCTCGCGTATGTGACGGATTTACCGATTTAAGCGCAGACTCGGAAGAAAAAACCGGTGAAGGCCCTAATAATGGTCGCGTACAAGCCGCATTTGATGGCGTAGACGAATCAGGTAGATCCAATACCTTCTGGCACAGTAAATGGGCTGGCGGAGTGGATCGTTTGCCTCACTGGCTGGTATTTAGTCCGCAACAGGCACTAACTAATCCAGATGGCACTATTAACAATATGCTCTCGGTCGAGTACCTTTCACGGCAAGGGAAAGTGAACGGTCGCATCAAGAGTTACCAGATTTACACCTCTGACACCACAAAAGACGGCAATGCGACCACGGGTTGGACGCTGCAAAAAGAGGGTCAGTGGGAAAATGGAACCGATTGGCAGCGTGCCTACTATGACAATCCGGTAAAAACTAAATATGTGAAACTGCTGATTACCGACGTGTGGGATGAAGTTGCAGGTAGGGAAGACCAGTTCGCGTCCGCGGCTGCTATCTGTGTATCTTCACAGATGCCGCCTGCCACCTTGACTGCGCCAGCCCAACCCGAGAACCCAATTTCGGTTTCGCCAGCAGTTAAAGTTCAAAGCGCCCCAGCTAATCCGTGGCCAACTGCTGATCCGGCAGCTCCGGCTGCGTCAATCGCGCCCATAGCTGACCAGAGTCTGCACCTAGGCGCGGCGATTAAAGATATACCGGTGAAGGTAGCTAACGGCACAGTTCGGGAAGTTAAAGGTCTTCCGGCGGGAGTAGTCTTTGACAAGCAAACTGGGGTGATTAGCGGGAAACCGGCTAAAGCTGGAAAATACTCGGTACAGGTTATCGCGGAGAACCCGGATGAAGTAGAAGTGACCGCAGCTTTCACGATTACGGTTACCGAGGAAAACACTCCTGGGGGTACTGATAAGCCGGACGGTAGCGATAAGCCGGGAGATACTGGTAAACCTGGTACTTCCGATAAGCCTGCCCCAGGTGGAAGCGCCAGTGGTGACGGTAAAGGGAAAGCGCCCGGCAGCGCCGCGCCCGCTGGGAACGGAAACGGCCATGCCAGCAGTCCTGGTTTGGAAGGCACCGGTTCAAATGCGGCAATCGCGCTAGCTGCAGCCTTGGTATTGATAGCCGCAGGGGCGGTGGCGATTAAGCGCCGACGTCTCTAGAGTAGCTAATCATTAATCTGGGGTTGGTAAGCGGAATCTCCGCTTACCAACCCCAGATTTATTTGTGCTAAGTAACATTTTGTGGGGGTAAATGCGGGTTAATAAGGTTAATACCCCCAATGGGGTATTAACCCGTAAATGCCTATTTTGGGGCTACTAACGGGCCACTGCCCATTTTTTGAGCCCGTAGATTTTGGGTATTAACCCCAGATTTTCCCCTAACCGTGGTTGTTACCAGTTCCGGGCATGGTTATGGAACGTGCACGGCTCGGTGTTCGCTGAGAAGTAGTTTTATTGCCGTTTTCTTCCCACGAGGGATATGGCCACGGCCACCAACAATAAAGATAATCCGCTAAGCAGTACTACTAGGAATCCGGACTGCCCTGATAAGGGGAGTTTTCCTTCAGGATAGTTGACTACTTTCAGGGTTTTATCTCCCCCGGTTACGGTGTTTACATTTCCGTTTTGTTTATCTATTGTTACCGTACCGTTTGCATCCACCTGGAATTCTATTGCCTGTGGCAGGAGGGCGTATCCGGAGACTGTTTGGGTTTCTACTAACCGATATTTATCTCCGGGCATAACCGTTAGCGTAGCTTTCCCGTCTTTACCGGTGACTAGATTTTGTATTGGTGTAGCCGGGTTAGCCGCTTCGTATAAATCGAATTTTACGTTCTCTAGGGCGGTACCTTTATCGGATACTTTGTTTAGAGCGATATCGATTGTCTGTATTGGTTCCTTCAAGTTCGGGAAATAAAACTCGTTATTAACCAGATCTCTATAGATTTTACTAACTCTGCGCGAAACTACACCATCAGACTTAACCCTCAAGACTGCAGCATTAGTATTCAGCTCATAACCCGCAGGAGCCTCAACCTCTTTCAACGTGTAATACTCATTTACCTGCAAATCAGAAAGCTCAACCCCGTCCTCACCAACGGTATACTCCCCAACCTTCTTAGCCTCATCAACCTTCTGCCCCTTATACAAAGCAAACTTAGCACCAGCAACAAGCTCACCATCACCAGCAGAACACATCTTCGAAGCAACCGTACAGCTCCTCACAAGCGCAGCATCCGTAACCCCCAACTTAAACAACTTAAACTTCACCGCAGGAGGCGCAGCTTTCTGGTTAGGAACAAAAATCTTATTATCTACAAAAAACTCTGAACCAGCATCCGTTTGATACTTAGCTTTACCATCAGCATCAACCTCAAACGTTAAATCAGTACGATTAACCTGATAACCAGCCGGAGACGTCACCTCTACCAAGCTATAAGTCTTACCCACCTGCAAACCAGGAATCTTCAAACCATCCTTGCCAACAGTAAAATTGTCCCCAACCTTATGAGCCTGATCAAGTACAGTCCCCTCATACAAGGCAAACTCAGCACCATCCAAAAGCTCACCATCAGTCTCAGAACAAGAACCCCAAGAACAATCCGCTAAATCCTTAACCCCCAACTTAAACAACGAAACCTCAGGCTCCGCAGCCTTCAAGTTCGGGAAATAAAACTCGTTATTCTCGAATTTAAGAGTGAACTTGCCAAACTGATATTTAACACTTCCATCAGTCCCAACGGTAAACTTGACAGCATTAGGATTCAGGTTATAACCCCCAGGAGCCGCGACCTCTTCCAAGGTATATTTACCCGGCTGCAAACCAGGAATCTCAACCCCGTCCTCACCAACGGTATACTCCCCAACCTTATTAGCCTCATCAACCTTCTGCCCCTTATACAAGACAAACTTAGCGCCAGCAACAGGCACACCATCAGCAGCAGAACACAACTTTCTCGAACTACAAAGAGGATCCTTAGTTGAGAAAAGCTTCTCTACCCCCAACTTAAACAACCGCACCGTCACCCCGGTAACCGGGGCACGCCTGGGAGATGTACAATCAGCACCCGAGCATTGCGAGCGCGCGCTGTCGGTCGAGCTGGGTTGAGCCGCGGAAGTTTCAGCAGCTCTCTGATTGCGGGAAGCTGCCAATGCCCTCCCTGCCTTCGGACTAGCGGAAACACTGGCAGGGTCTAGAACTGAATGGTAAAAGCTGTTAGCGGTAGAGAACTCCGCCGGTTTTATCTGAGTATGCGCAGACACGGTATTGCCGGAAACAGTTTTAGCGTCAACCTTGGGAGCCGGGGAAGCGGAATCATCTGCGGAAGTAAAAAACAAAGTGCCCGCCAACAAGGAAGCGAACAGTAGCCCCAGAACCGAAGCCACCCCTAGGGTACGTCGATTAAGAACCGAAACTTTGCCGCTTTCGCTAGTAGCAGTGCCGGTGTTTCCATGATCAGCAGCTAGCTGACTAGGCTGAATGACATTATCCGCAGTGTTCAGATCAGCATTTTTACCGTTCATGTTACTTCCTGTGCGTTTCACGGCTACCTCATCACATAGTCGGAGGGAAAACTAGCATCATTTTATCTAACTATCTGTCGTTATATATCAACCAATTTAGCATTGCCGTTCTCTAATAAAAAGTCATAATGCAGGATAAAGCCTACCGAGGCTTTCCTGTCCTATTACCCTGAACTTACTTCCCCATTTTCGCAAGTAAACAAATTTGGGGAGCTAACCTTTTTAGGCCGTTAGTCCGCATTATTCCTTCAGTTTCTAGCTCCCTACCAACATCGCCGGTTATCCGGTGCTTAAACTCCCATTTGATCACCGCCCCTTGGCCAGCAAAGCCCCAGATACACTACCACCTCTCGTTAGTATTTTTGCAGTTAAAGCCAGATTTATTTCCCCAAAAAGTTAACGGAAGTAGAATTTTAGATTACGAACAAAAGTTGGATACTCTAAAGGCGGATGGTTCTTCGCCAAGGAGGCACGAATGCTATTCAAGAAGAAGCAGAAAGAAGAAGATTTCTTCGACCTATTCACGAAAGCGGCACAAAACTTAGATGCCGCATCCGAACTATTGTTGAAAATCACCCAAGTTGACTCTCTTGAGGAACGCAAGGAGCTACGTGCGCAACTCCACGATCTAGAGCATGACTCCGACGTGATTACTCACCGCACCATGAGTATGCTGAATGCAACTTTCGTTACCCCCATGGATCGGGAAGACATCTCCCTGCTAACCGGCGCCTTGGATGATTGCATGGACGGAATCGATGAGGCCGGAGACTTAATCGTCCTCTACGAGATTCAGGATATTCCTCGCAGGCTAGAAAAGCAGGCAAATATTTTGCGTGAATGCGCCCAGGAAACAGCTCTCGCCATCCCCAAGCTGCGGGGAGGACGCGACCTTAAAGATTTCACGGTGCACATTAACAGCCTAGAGAACAAGGGCGACAAACAGTACCGGAAGATGCTGGCAGAAGTATTTGCTTCCGAAACTGACCCTATCTACGTAATCAAGATTAAGGACGTAATCGAGTCGCTAGAAACCGCGTGTGATTCCTTTGAAACCTTAGCCAACGCGGTTGAGGCTATCTACATCAAGGAGTCTTAAACCGTGGATATCACCTTGGGGTTGGTGATCGCGGTCGTCGCCATTGCCTTAATCTTCGATTTCACCAATGGCTTCCATGACGCCGCTAATGCCATCGCTACCTGTGTTTCTACCCGCTCAATGCGCCCTAAAGCCGCTCTTTTAATGGCGGCAATCATGAACATTATCGGGGCGATGCTAGGCACCGGGGTAGCACAGACAATCGGTAACGGGATTATTGATATTTCCCATTTCACCGAATCCACTTCGCTGGCTGACCGCCACCATGGGCTGGTGGTAATTCTGGCGGCGCTGGTCGGGGCAATCGCCTGGAATATCATCACCTGGTATTTCGGGCTGCCATCTTCTTCTTCCCACGCCCTGATCGGAGGCATGGCGGGAGTGGGACTGGCCGCGACTATCACTGTGAAATGGATGGGGATAGTCAATCACGTACTAATTCCTATGGTAGTTTCGCCTCTAATCGGGTTTTTCACGGCTTATTTCGTCATGCGGTTTTTACTTTCGGCGCTCCAACGAGCCAGCTATCACCGCACTATGAACAACTTCCGTTTCCTGCAACGCTTTTCCGCGGCAGCGATGGCGCTTGGTCACGGTTTGCAGGACGCACAAAAAACCATGGGAATTATTACTATGGCGCTACTAGCTGCCGGCTATCATGCTACCGACGCCAATGGCTCCATGCAGATTCCTTTTTGGGTAAAACTGGCTGCCGCCGGTGCGATTTCTCTGGGCACCTACTTCGGCGGTGGGCGAATCATGCACACCTTAGGATCGAAGGTTATTGACGTTACTCCCGCCCACGGCTTCGTGGCAGAAACTACTTCCGCTACCATTCTCTATTTGACCGCATTCGTTTGGCACGCTCCGATTTCCACTACGCAGTCGGTTTCCTCCGCCATCATGGGGGTGGGAGCCACTAAGCGCCTTTCTGCAGTACGTTGGGGAGTTGCCGGCAATATTGCGATTGCCTGGGTGCTGACTTTGCCCGGCGCCGCACTCATTGGCGCTATCAGTTATTTCCTGATCCACGCAGTTTTCCCCTATTAAGGGATAATCTGTAAGTGATGAGTGCCTATCCGTTTGCCCAGTTGAAACGGCGCCTTACCCTTTTTTGTGCCCTGGCTCTAGCAAACTGCGGATTCTTAGGCGGATGCGCTTCGCAACCAGTTGCCACTTCTGATCTTAAAGTGGGCGACTGTTTTAACATGGCAGAGGAAGTGCTCACCGGTGCGCAACCCGCTGGGCAGGTGGAACGGGTAGATTGCCAACACTCCCATAACTCACAAGTGGTGGGCATAAAGAAGCTATCGGGCGATAGCTACCCGGGACAAAAGCAGCTTTACGACCTGGCGCTTAAAGAATGCGCCCGAGAGTTCGAAGGTTTTGTGGGGATTAGTTATCGCGATTCCAAGTGGGATTTGTATCCACTAACCCCTACCGAAACTACTTGGCAGGATAAGGGCGAGCGCAAACTTACCTGCGTGGCATTGAGCTTGCCAGAGCAAAAAGGTTCCTTAAAGGATTCAGGAAAGTAATTTATTAGAATCCCTCTCCCCTTGGCGGTGCTGTTTTATTGCTGCCTCAGGCATATTCCGGGCTTTACGTCCTAGTAAGGTTTACCTTACAATGACTATTGTCGTAATTAGTTAGGTGAACGTAAGTTCCCGCATTAATATTACGAATTCACGAGAGGACTGGGTTATGAGACTCGCCTTTGCTGGTAATCCTAATAGCGGTAAGACCACTATGTTTAATGCTGTAACCGGGAAAAAGGCCAAGGTAGGCAACTGGGGTGGGGTTACCGTCGGACAAGCTGAGGCTAAACTAAGAAATGAGCTCAGCGGTAATCGCGATGCCACTGCCGTGGATTTGCCCGGTGCGTACTCCATGTCCCCCTTTACCCCAGAAGAAACCATCACCAGTAAATACGTTCATGATGCCAACCCGGACGCTATTGTCAATATCGTTGATGCCACCAACCTGCGCCGCTCTTTATTCTTTACCACCCAACTACTGGAGTTAGGGGTTCCGGTGGTAGTCGCCCTCAATAAAAGCGATATCAACGAGAAAGAACAAACCCAGATTGACGCCCAGAAGCTGCAAAACGAACTGGGATGCCCAGTGGTACCTACTGTTTCCACTGCGAAAGAAAACAACGGGTTGGATCAGGTTCTGCGCGCAGTTTTTAGTCAGGAAGGTCAGCAGCAAAAATCCCCTTACCTGCAAGCAGATATTGATCTCACCGATAAGCAGGCAGTAGATAAAGAAGATCGGCGCCGTTACCAGTTCGTAGACTCCATAGTGGACGCGGTCGAAACCCGGAAAGTGAAAGTTGCCGCTCACACTCGCCAAGACACCCTGGACGCGGTACTAACCAACAAATTTGCGGGGATAGCAATCTTCGCGGCGATTATGTGGGCGGTATTCGCGATTTCTCAAACCTATCTCGGCCCGCTGATCGCTGATTGGCTTGTCGGTTGGATTGAAACCTTCCAGGACTGGACCAGTGAACAAATGGCGGATTCGCCTGCCCTGTTACGCACCATCATTGCCGACGGTCTTATTGGCGGGGTAGGTGCGGTAATCGGATTCCTCCCGTTAGTGATGGTGATGTACTTCCTGCTGGCACTATTAGAGGAATCCGGATATATGGCACGGGTAAGCGCCGTGCTGGATCCTATCTTCAAGCGGGTGGGGCTATCCGGTAAATCTGTAATCCCCATCGTAATCAGCACCGGTTGTGCCATCCCCGGGATTATGAGCTGCCGAACTATCCGAGATGAACGCGAACGTCGCGCCACCGCGATGCTAGCTTCGTTCATTCCCTGTGGAGCAAAAATCCCGGTGATCGCACTATTTTGTGGAGCCTTCTTTGCCGGGTCTGCTTGGGTGAGTTGGGTCAGCTACTTTATAGGACTGTGTCTGATCTTCCTGGGCGCACTACTGGTAAAGATGGTAACCGGACACAAGTTCCGGAAAACCTTCTTCATCATGGAACTGCCTCGTTACCGGGTTCCTTCCCTGTGGAATGCCACCTTGTCGATGCTAGAACGAGCCAAAGCCTACATTATTAAGGCCGCTACCATCATTTTGGTGTGTAACCTGGTAGTCCAACTTATGCAAACCTTCAATTGGAGTTTCCAAGTAGTCGAAGAGGGTGCGGAAAACACTTCGATCCTGGCTTCTATTGCCACCCCCGTCTCCTTCTTGCTCATTCCGCTAGGTTTTGGCACCTGGCAGCTGGCAGCGGCGGCGGTCACTGGGTTTATCGCCAAAGAAAACGTAGTCGGCACCTTGGCGGTGGTTTACGGTCTAACCCGCTTTATCGATACCGATGAACTAGCAATGACTGGGGGAGCCAACACCGTTGCTGCCACTATGGGGCTTACCTCGGTAAGCGCCCTCGCCTACCTGTTCTTTAACCTGTACACCCCGCCCTGCTTCGCCGCTATCGGCGCCATGAACTCAGAAATGCGCGATCGTCGCTGGCTGTGGAGCGCCATCGGATTGCAGTTCTGCACCGGTTACACCATTGCCTTCCTGGTCAATCAAGTGGGAACGCTGGTGGTGTACGGACACCTGGCAGCCGGATTCTTCCCGGGGCTACTGGCAGTAGCCATAATGGCCGGGGTGATTACCCTAATCTCCCGGCAGATTCACGCCAATTTCTCCGCTCAATACAACCTACACCAGCAAGTACAGAAAGCCGCCTAAGAAAGAGGAAGCGAATTGAGTACAGTTATTGCCAGCCTGGCACTAGTGGCGATTGTCAGTGGAGCCATCACCTATATCGTCAAAGAGAAGCGCAAAGGCACCAAATGTATCGGTTGCCCGATTTCCTCCTCCTGCACTTTTAATCCCGAGGTTGCACCCAGCCCCGGAAACCGTCATAATCTGCAAATAGTAGGTATCACTAACCAAGCAGGTGAACCGAAATGTCACTGTCACTAGCGTGCCAGACAAAAGGGGCCTGCCAGACTAAGGAAAGAATGAATCTTCTGGAAGCTATCGAAGGTCAAACCTATATCGTCAAAGATATAGACACTGATGACCCGGAGATGGATAGTTTCCTGTTTCGCTTAGGATGCTACAGTGGCCAAGAAATCACGGTTATTTCCCGTAAACGGAAAATGTGCATCGTGGTGATTAAGGACAGCCGCTACAGTATCGATAATCAAATTGCCGCAGCCATTATGATCTAGCGCGCCGGCGGAGCCCATTTGATAACTGTTACTTCGGCTGATTTTCCCACCTGGGGGCGCGGCCGGTAAAAGATACGACAGGGGCTTGACCTGCGAAGCAGGTCATGGGGTCCCCGGAGTGCTTTTACCGAGCCA